>JAABUP010001586.1_pt1 | contig 47609 bp, 68 predicted proteins | sample 5559201 | NCBI WGS metagenome assembly JAABUP01 (sample SAMN10711887, study PRJNA513373) | rock metagenome | isolation source: Antarctica rocks | place: Antarctica
GCCCCCCCCCCCCCCCCCCCCCCCCCCCCCCCCCCCCCCCCCGCCCCCCCCCCCCCCCCCCCCCCCCCCCCCCCCCCCCCACTGACTGTGTGTATGCATGCACAGGGGGAGAGACTGTGTGTGTGCATGAACTTTGAGATTGGGGAAAGACTGGTTTTGTGCATGCATGCACTGTGAGCGGGGAAGACTGACAGTGTGTATGCCTCTATGGAAGACCATGACTCGCTCCTGCAGGTGGGCGGAGCCGCGGCGCAGACTGGGGTGCCCACTCCAGAAGCGCTGCAGCAGCTGGGTGTCCATCACCTCCCAGTTCACCTCAATGGGCATGTTGAACTGCACCACCACCACACAAAGGTCAACATGGCATTTGCCCCAGCACAACACCAATGGGCATGTTTAACCGCACCACTATAGAAAAGTGGGCATGGCACAAACCCCAGCACAAACTGCAACGAGGCAGGTCAGTTAGACAGCAAGCATTGTGCATACATGCCAGTGGCATTTGCCCCTGCGGCAAAACACATTGACAAATTGAGTGACATGGCAATTGTTCAGGCGGCACTGGAGGCCCTGGCTATTTGATGCCAGAATGTCATGCGTCGGCGCTGAAGATCTGGGTTGGCAGGTTTACAGGGTGGCATGTTGCTGCAGATGAGGTGCAGCAGCTGTACATCCTAGAATTTGCAATGAAATGTTCTGCAGTCTTATCTGATGTGCCTCAGTGGTCGGCACATGTTTGCTAATGTATGATGTTGCTGTAGAAAGGCATGGCAGCAGCACTTTGATCCCTGTATGCAATGGTGATCATGTGCTACTCACTGAGGCACAACAAAGGAATCTGCATGCTTGTCACATCAGGCAGACTGCACAATGTAATTGATCTGCACAGCTGGCATCCCCAAAAGCAAATTTGCGTAAACATATGGCAGTCAAGTCAAAGTGGCAGAAGCTTCTGTAGAAATGTGGACAGGCTGGGATGGAGCGTACTGTGAACTCTTCATCTGTGGCTGTCTGCCACTCCTGTTCTGTCAGCAGACGGTAGTGGGCGGTCACCATCAGGTTGCAGAAGTCCTCCAGGAACCTGAGTTCTGTCTGGTCCAGCTGCTCAGGTGTTGGCAGGGCTGCACACCATGTGCGTCACATTAGATGACACTTGTTGCATTGCATGCATGCATGCATGCGTATTGATTGGCAAAATGGGAGGAGAGGCATGGTGATAAAGGCATCTGTTTGCTAGACAATGCACTTGCAAGCATGCATGCTGGTGCAGCACGGTGACTCAGCAGGCATACCTCCACCTTTCTTCATGGGTACAAGTACACCCCTGGCTGCTGCAGAGAACAAGCGGAAGTTGTCTTGAACACGCCTGCACAAACACGACGATATTACATGATCTGCAATTCTGAACAAAAGTGCTTGCTACACATCGGACTCGGCAGTACAGCAAACCACACGTTTGACCACACCTCACCTGCTGACGGTGATGAAGTCTAGCCGGCTGTTTGCATCAAACAGCTTGCAAATGTCATTGAAGCGCGCATAATCCTCCGAAGAGAACTGAGCTGCATGTCAGCGTAGAGCGATTTCAGTTGTGAGTCAGGTCAGGCGAGATCTAAACATGCGCGAGGCATGGCATACGTTATTACCTCGGAAGGCTTCTTGAAGGTCACTTGTAGGCACGCCGATGAACCTTTCTGGCGGGCAAAGCACTTGCTGAGAAACATCACGATGTTTTTTGTCCTGACCCTGTTGCTGGCCTTTCTGCTGGCCCTGATGCTGCATCTGCCCTTGCTGAGGCATTCGCTGCTGTTGTGATACTTGCCGCTGCTGAGGTACCGGACCCCCAAGGGGCGGGCGATCGTACAGCATTGTGTAGGGCCAGGCCAGGACAACGATATGCAGCTTCGAACGCAAAGTGTTGTGTGTCGCAAGCTCTGTTGCAAGGCATTAGTCAGCCATCGCTTTCAAATCTGAGCTTGAGCTTCGGGTAGCAAGCTTCTCCTCTACTTCTGAGTGACATGTGTGTGCAAACTGTCTTGAATTGAGCGCTCAGGCTCGCAATGGCCATCGGTGCATGAAGCGATGTGCATGTGTGGAGTGTAGAAGATAGTATGTTGCAGATTTTGCTGCGTGCGGCCTGCAAACGACAAGGCAGTACGATCACCTGACTTTGGCTGGGATGTGAGTTGGCCTGGCTTGGTCAGTTTAAAAAGACCCCTTGTTGACAGGTACAACGGTGCTGGTGCGGGGCGCTGGTCCATGGTCCTGCACTAATTTTGCAGTGTCTGTCTGTATGTGGCTGTAACGGACCAGATAGGTGACTGCAGAGGAAAGTGCTTGCAGGAATGTCACAGAAGGAACAAAAAGAACAAAAGGCCACGTTATACTCAGCCATTCAGCTGGATGCGGCAGTCAAGCCTTCAGAGGCGCAGCACTCCGCCTGCACTTCATGATCATGCTGCAGCGCCTATCTTGTGTGCGCCGCACTGCTCCTGCCCATGCAATATGGAGTCTGCAAGCTGACATACCTGGTCTCTTGCATGCATCCAGCACTGGCTTGCTACTCAGCGCTGCGCAGTTGGCTCCATTCAGTCAATCGCAGTGGCTGGCTTCAGCACAGCCTCTGGAGAGACGAGGCTATGCCAGCAGCACAAACTTTGACTCCTCAGGGCCTTCAGCTGGATTGCTATCTGCGGTCCCATTCACTGTCAGCAGGCAAGAAGCAGATGCAGCCTTTGACGCTTACCACAGCACAGCACGCAACATCTTGATGGCCAAGCCAGCTGCAGGCGTACAGAAAGTCAAAGAGCTGTACTTGCCACTATGGGTTGCTAGAGCACAAGGTGACCATCATGCACCAAATCAAGCTCTTACTGAGTGTCTTGTTTCTTGTTATGGTGCTCATAAAGGAGTAGTTGATACTGCCAGGTCAAGTTCGAAACACTGACCTGAAAAAAAAAGCTTGCAACCTGTTATATTTTGCTTGTCAATCAGCATGCTGACAGCAGTCAACAGGCTCTGCTTTTGTGATATGAGTGGCTCACAGCATGCTTGTGTGTGTGCCAGCGCGCAGCATCTTGAAGGGTGCCGAGGTCGGTTTCAGGAAGCTGGTACGGAGGTACAACCCTGCCACCAAAAGGTCTGAACCCACCTACGAGACTCAGTACCATTGGGTCAGCCCAGGTGCTGTCTTCGAACAGTACTTCAGCCCAGAAATGGCAGACATGCAGATTGTTGCCTCATACCACTATCCTCGAGCTGATATCTCAAAGCTGCGGCCTGGTCCCGGTGTTGCAGCAGCTAAGAAGGTGGACAGACATATGATGACTTCACCGGCTGATGGCAGCACACGCAGGGTCTCTGCTTTTGAGATGAAAGCAGAGACTGGAAGGGTGAAGGCAATCAGCGCAATCAAGTCTCACCAGTTTAATGCTGCCCGAGACTGGCTGCTCAAGGCTTACAAGTGTGATGACACCAGGGGGTTGAACCTTGATGTCAACGTGTTGCAATTCTCAGCTGCTCCTGTTCTGATGCCGGTCTTTCTGTATAGCAGCCGGCACTTTGGCAACACCAAGGTACGGACGTTTGTAGCAGGGTTTGACACGTCCAAGGTTTCTGGTGTGCGTGTGTTTGATGAGACCAAGATAGGTTTAGCTGCAGGCGCTCTTGCCTTGGCTGGTGTGTTGTTCAGCGGCATTTGGAAGACCTACCCTGCCTTCCAGCTGTTCAGTTTTGCAGTCGCTGCACCTGCCTTGCTTATTGGCTTTGCTGCCAAGTATTGGCCACAGCTGAGAAATAGCATGCACCAAGTCAGGCGTGATGCTGAGCAGTACATGAACCGCACAACAGATGAGTCGGGCAGCTTCAGCACAAGCTGGACACATGCGTACTCCCAGTTTGAGAGAATTAGGCAGTCTCGAGAACAGAGTCAACAGCGGTCCAGTGGTTCTTACGGATACTCTGGGGGTTCAAGTGGGTACTCTGGGGGTAGTAGTCGGGGTCAGTACAGCTCTAGTGACCCAAAGGGGTATTATAAACTCCTGGAGATAGAGCCGTCTGCTAGTAAGGCAGATGTGCAAGCTGCCTTCCGTGGCCTTGCCATGAAGCAGCATCCCGACAGATTTGAGGATCCCAAGCAAAAACAGGCTGCTACTGTCAAGTTTAGGCATATTCTTGAAGCATATACAGTGCTAAGGGATGACAACAAGAGGCATCTGTATGACTCCAACAATCTGTAAGCACATCTTTGAGAATGACAGGGTGCCCAATTCGTCCCATGGTACCATATGTAACAGCATGCATGCTCATGTCCTTGGGGTTGCATGCAGCACTGCTCCCCGTATGTTAGAATGATTCAAGAGGCGGCAGTACTCTGGATGCCTTGGCTTTTAATGTTGATTGCAAAATACATGTGCTTCAAAGTGCCAGCTGGCGCGTGTCTAGGCTTGCAACAATACATACAACAAGCATGAGCAAAACCTGTTGAGCACACTGTGCAGCATGTAAATACAAAGTAGGCTCAGGCTGCTGCTTCAAGCAAGTGCCGCTTCTTTCGTTTGCACCGGCGGTTGATGACTTGATGGCTAGGGTCAGCAGGCAGTCCCATACTTGCAGCAGCTGATGTGAGAGCAGTGCCATTGCCAGCCTCCAAACCCTGTGATGAAATGCATGCTGTGTCAGCAATACTCACTATGTGCCCCAAGCAAAGAGACACGAGGCAAGCAGACTGATGCTCTAAACACACGTGGGATGAGTCAAGAAACAGGCCTTGAAACAATGCCTGGCAATGCTTCAACTAAGCACAGTTTGTGCACTGACAAGCCACATATGCTGTTGAGAGCCAAGCCTGTCTCATCAACCAAATACCACCAAACAATGCTGTCAGCAGCATCATCATGCTTACCTCGTCCGCTTCACCTTCTGCTGCTGAGCTGGTGCTGGCGCCGTCACCAGAAGAAGCTTCCATGGAAGTTACTGTAGCAGCTGTGGCGCCATTGCTACTGCTTGCTTGAGTCATCCCAGGAGCAAACTCTGGTCTGGGGAAGCCGTTTGAGTCCTCTGTTGTAGACACGCTTTGACCGGTACGCCGGGCCTTGCCGATGTCGATCGGACCCAAGTCATATGGAAGAGCACTTGCTCCTGCAGTACAGCAGCAGCGATTTGAACACATTAGACCTTTGTCTGCCATCCTGAATCCCTGGGCAGCTTGGTATAATACTTGGCTTCTGATCAAATTGATGCCGAAAGGCGTAGTCTTTTCTTTTCTTTTCTCATCCTGAATGCAGAGAGTGTGTGCTTGCCATCATCGACAACATATGTCTAGTGACAAATGTCTGCCAGCACAGGTGGGAGTAGCTGACACATCCACACGGCTTGGACTGTATGCCAGCGGACACTTAACAGCTTTCAAGCAGTGCAGCAAGCAGCAAAGGACGCAGGTTGTATAACGCTGCTGTTGCAATGCTGACATCACATTTTGTGTAACATGGCTGTTGCAAGAATGTCTTTCAGTGAAAGAGACTGACAGCGCTGAGGACTCCAGTTACACCAACTGCATCAAAAGGCAAAGGGCATCTCACCGCCCAGTTTGCGCAGCCAGATCTGCTGCCCGCTGGTGAGAACTGTATTGCTGAAGTAGTACAGGCTCAGACCTGAGGGCACTTGGAGGGCAAAGTAGCCAATCATGAGGGGCAGAAACGCCAAGATGTTCTTTGTGCGCTGAGCGTTCTCATCGTTTGGGTCTACTGGGGGGCTGATAATTGCTGTTGATGCAAACTGTGCTGCTACCTGCATGCAACACCAACTATGCCCTATAAATTCACAGCATAGTCTGTCAAAAAGGCAACATGGCTTAAGCATATGATGAACATTCTGGTTCATCCAGCCAGTTTTACAGCTTTATCACGTACAGACTTGCAAGTGTCCTGAGTGTGTGCTTGTACAGGATGCCTATGAGATAAGACTGCAGCCACAAGAAGAAGGAATAGCCAGCATGACTGCAAGTTGCATGCATTGTTGCAATCACAGACACGAAAGCGTTGACAATGTGCGGTCATTAGTTGCAACTATGAGAAGTTCTGAGTCTATGCTTGCATCAACATGTGTGCAGTCCCGCAGGCTAGTTGCTCTTGTTCAAAGGTCCAGCAAGAAAAGCTGCATGCAGACTGCATTTACAGCTCAAGACCATACCAGAGTTGTCTTGTGCACTTAACATGTCGCCATGCAAGCCGGCTTTTCAGGGGGTACATGTTCTAGGAATCACAAAACATGTTTTGCAAATCTAAAGCCTGAATGTATGACTCATGTGAGCAAATGACTCACCAGCAGGACTGGGAGCACCAGGTAGCGGGCGGCCCCCTCCCACCCTATAGGGGGGTGCCCATCCACAAAGGGGTACAGCCACGCAGTGCTGTTACCTGCATTGCGCATAACACAGGAATGCTGTCAGCATATATGCACAACACTGACATCTGGCATATACCCAAGGAACTTGACAAAGTTGAGGTTGGACATGATCTGTAGTAAGGGTCAAGCAGACAGCAAGCATGGAGATCGCTGATTGAAGATATGAGCTGACAGCATCAGGCAAGGAAGAAGAAGAAGGGTGGGTTCAGACCTGCTGAGCGTGCAGCAAGGGAGGTAGGGCCAGCCAGGGAGGGCAGCCAGAAGAAGCCCTGGGAATCTAGCCGCCCTGAGTTGGCGACATTTGTCAGACTGTTGTACAGTCCAATGAAGACTGGGATCGTGGCCAAAGATGGCAAACAACCTGCAAATCACGATATGTTATGTCTGGTGTCCAGGACTTAGGCCCTAGCAAGTCCAGCTCAGCACAGGTGGAGCACAAGCAACAAGGTTAACTATATTTCATTTTGAACAATGGCAGGCTGAGTCATTGAGGATGTCAGCAGTCGAACATCAACAGCGTCGGCATCGCTTTTCAGTTACGCACGAGCAGCATTGTTGAAACACGTCTGATATATGCCCAAGCACAAAATTGCTTGACAACTTATCCCTAGGCGTCCTTGAGCTTAGGCTTACACCATGAAATGGGCAATTTCAGAAAAGAGGTGAAGCGCCTGTATCCACTGACTTCTAAAGATTGGTGAGATGAGATTTGGACTTGCCTGCCAAGGGGCTGATCTGGGCTTTCTTGTACAGCTCAGAAGTCTCTCGCTGGACCTTCTTCTTGTCATCACCATACAGGCGCTTGATGTTGTCTATGGTGGGCTTCAGATTCTGCATCGCAATCCCACTCTCCACCTGTGACACCACACAAGCTTCCCTGAGGTGCAACTCATTTTTTATTTTTTTGCTGTGACAGTTTTTGTCATAATGATGCTGCTCTCCACCTGTGACACCACACAAGCTTGCCTGAGGTGCAACTCATTTCCCCCCCCCATTTTTCCCTCGCGTTTGTTAAAAAACATTGTCAACATCATGCCATAGTATGAGTAATGGCAGTGTTGACACAGCATAGCTATTTGTCCCAGGCATATTGATATTTGGGTTATAAAGAAGCTGTGCATGGCCGAAGAAGAGAAGGGCAGGTGTGATTGTTCTCAGCTGACACCAAAGAGCTTGACCATCCACACAAACCAGAAGATGAAAAGCTGAAGCAAAGGGCAAAAACATGGCACATGCCTGAGATGCTGTTACAGAAGCTGCAGAGGCACACAAACAGCAGCCAAGCTGTTTATGTAGTGCTTCAGAGCCATGTGAGGTATGAGAGCAGTTGACAATGAAGCCAGTCACGAACAAGCCACTCAAGAACAGGCCAGTCATGAACAGGCCAGTCATGATATCTCTTTTCCCTAGAGCCCACCTGTTTTCTAGTGATTGGAAACAGCGCTGTCTTGACCAGCAGTGTCAGCAGTATGATGGACCAGCCATAGCTGTACGGCACGTGCAGCTTATCTAGTCCTGTCTGCAGAACAGACACAGCCACATTCTTCATATCCACAGCAGCATGCACATGAGCTCATCCCAAAGCAACAAAAGAATCCAGGGGCACAGATTTGAAACGTGCTGTGCTGTGCTGTGCTACACCACTGTTGCACGCTGTGCAAAGGATGCACCCAGAGCCTGAAATGCTCGGATACAACGCATGATTACCACGTTAGTGTATCTCCCCCGCCACCAAACTTGGCGACGCTCAAGCAGCAGATATAGGAGCGCATGGACCAGTCACAAACTGCTCGCGGATTTGAACATGATGGCGTCTGCGTAAGTGCCAGAATCAACATGCAATGCACAGTTGTCAAGCTGCCCGACAAAATCACAAAAAAAAGGATACCTAAGTAGAATCTTTCATACTTTTTTTGCATGATCAGACCTGCAGGTATCCCAGAATGCCTTCCAGGTAGTCTGCTAAGGTGCTGAACCAGCCAGTGTATCTTTGCGCTGTGTGCACTGCTGTGTCTGTTGCCGCAGCTGTGGCATCACTGGCTGCAGCTGTGATGGAGGCGTCCGAGAGGCTGTACAGGGCGTGCGTGATGCTATGTGAGGCTGAGTTCAGGGAGTGCTCTGCTGAGTCTGAGCTGGCAGAGGCTCTAATGCAATGTCTGCAGAATGCAAACAGGGCAAAGGTCTACTTTGATGAGGAAATATGCAGCAAAGGAGGTCTGCATGCACTGGCGCGACGTTGCAGTGAGTGTGAGACTACAATCTTTAAATGGTACTGAGACAACGGCAGGAAAGCATATATCATAGTATGCACACGATTTGGGTCGTACACATACAGAGCAGACAGTGTGCACTGAGGAATGAAGTGTGTGGTTTGGTGTGTAGTGACAGGAGTGCTATTGTTGTGCATAAGCCTGTTTTTCACCTACGAAGCGCAGGCCAAGCTGTGTATGGAAGCTTTGCATTCGGAACGTTGTGTACACGACCGCAGCCCCAAGACGTACGCTGCCTGCAGAGCACAGGATGGCGTCATCAACACAAGCTCGACAGCGCCCGCTGCGGACACACAAGACTCCCAAAATATCGATCACCTAAACGTTGCAGTCTGCCCGCCCAAGGGAGAAGCTGGAGGCATGCTTTCCACCAGACCGACTGTGTGGGGTGGGCGAGTAACGGGTCTAGTTAAATGATGCAACTTCGACAAGAACAATTTGGTGGGTTGTTTCGGAGCACAGAGCAACATCGTTCGTGTTCTCCGCCAGATCATATCGACTTCGGATTCCCCAGAATCTGGTTCTCAAACAAGTTTGACCGGACATAAAGGCTGTTTAGTCAACACCTTTAGTCATGTTGTAAATCGTACCTGCCTACGCAAAAGTGTCAATTTGATCGGAGGCGTGCCGCGCGGCGTTCGATCGCTAGCATCTCGTGCAAATCACCTGAGTTCTCGATCGGCGCTTGTTCGTCTGCTCCGAGACCGACGCGAGCACAGCAACGCTGACGTCTCTTGTGCCAAGCAAGCGTTGCTTGCGGGACCTCGTCCGCATGCCGAGCGGCGCAAAACCCATGAGGCCATCATGCAGACAGCTGATTGTTTCCTAATGACACCCAGACACAGGATTCGGCTTTGACTTCCAGCCTATACTCAACTCAGCCTGGTATGCGATCCGCCCTTGCCTCTGTTGGGCGTCGGGCCACCTCACGCTCCGCCCCATGCGCGCCTGGGTGTATGGTGGGCTGTCGGCTGGAAAGCACTGGTCGTGCCACCTGCTTCGGAGACATTTTTGACGGTGGTGCAACAGACAAGTCCCAACCTCACACTGCTCCCGAGCATGGCGTTCCGCAGCATAGAGGGTAACACATACCTGCAAGAAGTGAGAGATGCTCGTGGTGTACCTGCAAGCTCACTGTCTTGGCTCTGATCCACCTTGTCGACCAACTTTTGATACTCCAATATGCTTTTTCAGGCACTCCAGCATGTAGAAATTGACGCAGAACTGCAAAGGTTTCTTCTGAGACCACAACGTGAGATCCATGTGGAGCTGGTGATCACGATGGACAATGGTGAAGTGGAGAGCTTCAATGCATATCGTGTACAGCATAACAACTTTAGAGGTCCATATAAGGGTGGATACAGACTAGCGCCAGATGTGGACATGCAAGAAATGCGCAGGCAAGATCAACAGCAATGAGTACTGATGCCCCATCATGGTACTGGCTATCCATATACACACAAAACAAAGAGCATGGCATATGTGCATTCACCTGCAATTCTCACAGCATTCACACACCTGTGTGATGCCCCACAAATCCTGCTGCAGATGGGCGAGCTTGGTCACCCAAAAAACAATTGTCTTACACCAGTGATGCAGTGATGCATCAGTATACTGATCACACCCTGGGTACAAACTGCAGCAACTGGTCCAACACCCCTGTAGTGCTGCAGGCTAGCTCAGGGCTGCTGCTTCATGAGGCTATCATTATGTAGCTGACAACTCTTGTTTCTGTCTGTTGCAGGCTAGCAAGCTTGATGACTTGGAAGACAAGCGTGATGAACATTCCCTTTGGTGGGGCCAAGGGGGGCATCTGCTGTGAGCCTAAGAATCTGAGCCAAAGAGAGCTTGAGCGCCTCACCAGAAAGCTTGTACAGGTCTGCAGCTACTGCCCAGTTCTTCTTCTTTTCCTTCTTCTTCTTCTTCTTCTTCTTCCTTTTTCATATCCTACTTGTTCCCAAGATCAGCTGCCAAACTGTCCTGTATCACTATCAAACTGCCCTGTGCCCTCTTTGCCAAACAGTCCTGCAGGTTGCGCCACTGCCATTCTCAATGCTGAGCAGCGCTGTGAACAGATCAACTACAGCAAAAGTTGGCATTCCAACGACAATAGCATAGCACACACCACCATCACACAACAGGGCGCCTGCAGTTGGGAGGCTTGCAGCGCTGACTTAGGCAGCCTTTGTGGCTATCAATGCACATCACACAAAGACACAAGACACAGATTTCATGACTTGACTTTCATGACTTGATCAAGCATGATGTGATGCAGACTGGAAGCAGGGGCATTGTCCCTAGACCTTAGCAATAATAGAGGTATTGCACTGCTCAAGAGGGGTGTATGCTTGCAGCGCACAAGCTCTGGGCTGCTGCCTTAGGAGGCTCCTGTCATTATCGCTGTAAAGCGAAAAAATTTCATTACTTTTCTGTTTTTCCTGCAGCATACAAGGTCCATGATGGGCCCATACATTGACATACCGGGCCCAGAGATCAGCGCAGGCAGCCGCATGATGAGCTGGTTCTTCGATGAGTACAGCAAGTACAAGAGATTCTCTCCAGCCTGTGTTACTGGCAAGGTGTGTTCACAAGCAGCTGATATGAACATGGCTGTGCACAGGTGTTCATTGTGTACAAACGCTGCATGGTTTATGCTTAAAATTGTGGCTCAGTGAGCGATACAACAAGCACAAGAGGATCTGATCAGCCTGTGTCACTGGTCCACCTGCCTGTTCAAACCCATGGGCATGACTCTGTGAAAGCTGAGCATGAACAACTTGTCACAAGTTATGAGGTGGTTTTCATCATCATGTGATGTGGCTCTACCCTGAGTACATCAGACACAAATGTTCCTCTCTGCTGTCACTGGCAAGGCAGGCTGAAGGGATGTTGTGTCTACAAAATGGGCCCCCCAGCTTTGCTTGCAAACATTGTGTGGTGCGCATGTTTGTCAGACCTGCATGCATATTTGCACCAGCCAACAGCGCTAGCGTGCTGCAAAAGCAGTAGCCTCTCCCCTCGTCTTGGTTTGCAAACGCCAACTGCTGTTCTGTATCATAGCTGTAACTAACACAGCCATTCTGTAACATAGCCATTTCCATTGCATCTGTAAGGTGTGTCCATGCATCTTGTGGGAAGTCAGTCCATAGCAGAATATCAAAGGTTTTATTAATTTAAAACAATGTTACTGTGCGTATGTTGCTGATGTGTAAATAGTGCATAGGCAATGACTAACATGGCATGTGATTTGCAGCCAGTGGATCTGCATGGGTCACATGGACGGGAATACGCAACAGGCAGGGGGGCAGTACTGGCAACCCGAGAGCTTCTTCTTCACGCCCATGCTGGCAAGATTGCCAACAAGGACTTTGTCATACAGGTCTGTGTTTCTTACTCACAATTTGCCATGCAGGACCAAATGCCTTGTCCACCCTTTGATCAAAGCTGTGTAGGGTTTGACAGTACTTCTGGTCTACTGTTATTGTCTACATGCTGATGGACATCTTAACCTTTACATGCGGATGGACATGTTAAGCATATAATTGATATTGGCAGAAATAGGGTCACAAGCATTTGAGACAAAGTTGGGCCTATCCCACGGCAATTTTGGATCAGCCAGCAAGCACATGACACAAATTTGCCATCCAAGTGCAGTGGCCGCAGTAGTCAACCCACATGGTGCTTTCAACCCAAACAGCTGTCATCTGGCATGGCTGACATGCAGACCCAGATCAATGCAGTATCCTCTTGCCGTAAGGTGGATTGTATGGTCACACAAAGGTGGGTGTTCCAAGCAGCCGATGGACGCCAGTCACATGTGGCAGAGCACTGTGTTCTCTGGCATGAGGCTGTCAGCAGATCAGGCTTACATGCACAGACTAGGACACTCATTACATGCATCAATCATGCATGCATGCAGCATATGGGCCATGTTGGTGCATTGGCAGCAGAGACAGTCCGTGCAAGAGGCAGCTATGCTTCCTGCCAAATCACATACATCAGTCGGCTAATACTTGCTCATGCATTCATTGAAAGTGTGTTGTTCCCATTGGGTCAGATGCATAAGCCCGGTGAAATATAGCTAAACATGCGTGCTGGGTTTGAGCACAGCCTTGTTCTGTGTATGTTTTGCGCAGGGGTTTGGCAGTGATGGTGTACAGTCAAGTGGAAATGTTCATGTGAATGGCTCCTGACTCAATCAAGCACTTGCTGACTGCAAGCTGTTGACTGGTTCTCACTGCCAGGAGATACCTGAAGTCAATGCCTTGTCCTGTGCAGGGATTTGGTCGTGTGGGTTGATAGCCAGCGGCAAATCTGCATATGAAGGGCTGTGCAGTCATATGAGCTCTGCATTGTTGCTCAAACATAAGAGCTAGGTGTAGAGCTAGTTGGGTTAGTGACCTGTAGCTGGGTTGACATGCATGCAAAGGGCTGAACTGTCAAACAAGCTCAAAGTCAATGCTCAAACACAGGAAACACAGGAGATATATGTAGCTGGTGCACCGTGCATTGCAGGGAATTGGTAGTACAGGTGTATACCTGGTGGGAAGCGCCTATGTCAAGGAGTGAACAATCATGTGACCCTTAGGGCAAGCTCAAGCATAGAAGATGCCTGTAAGTGATGCATCATGCTGTGCAGGGATTCGGCAATGTGGGTGCATGGGCAGCAGAGATGATCCATGTGAGAGGGGGTCGAGTCCTGTGTGTCTCCGATCGCGATGGAGCCATGACCAACGAGAAGGGCCTGGACATACTTGCCCTCAGAAGGCACTTGAGGGCAGCCCCTCCCTTTGGAGGCAGCCTTTTGTCCTTTCCTGGAGGCAAGTCCTGCCTTTCCAGCTCTCCCACTATCATGTGCATCACCTTGTGCTCAAATCACCTGTCCAGCATCAAGCTTGCAGGCTCTCAACGCAAGCAATGCCAGTCAGCTGAAGTGCTGATCTGCTCAGAACAAAGCTACAGCGCATACAATGCTGTTGACGTTTTCACCAGATGGGAGTCTTTCCAGTGTTGGCTCATGAATCTGTAACCATTGACCCTCAATTTCAGCAGTATATGACCAGCTCAATGTTGCTTCACTGGGTAATTCACATAAAGTGCGGCTCTTCTTTCTCTTATTCACAGCATTGTCAGCAACCTCCTACATTGTCTTCCACCTGCTTGCAGGCACCAGAATCTCACACGTCCAGATGTTCAGCATGCCTTGCGACGTCTTCATTCCTGCTGCCAGCTCCAACACCATCAACGAGACAGTGGCCAAACAGCTCAACTGCAAGTTTGTGGTGGAGGCAGCAAACAGCCCTACAACTCCTGCTGGAGATGCGGTTCTAAGGGAGAAGGGCATCATTGTGTGCCCTGACATTTACGCCAGCGGGGGTGGCGTTGCTGTCAGCTGGCTTGAGTGGGTTCAGAATCTTCAAAACTTCAGGTATGGCTCAGCTGCTGGATTCCTGATTCTTACAACATCCCCCCAATGTAGAAACGCAATTTTACTGTCCTGAGGGGTTTCTGGGTTTACATTTGCAGTGTGTGGATGATGTTTGTGAAGTAATATAGACGTTCTGAGATTGGAAAAACAGCTGAAGAATCACTGCATACATGTTTCAGATGCTGCACAGCTTATACAACTGAGAGCTTCCAGTATCTTAATGTCCAGCGTGTGAATCCAGCATGAAGACCATAATCACTTGAAAGCTCCCTGGCAACCACTCTTGCCTGTGTGCAATGTTTGAGTCCTATGGACTACTACAACAACAAGTGTGTACAGTGTTTGCATCTCTGCACTTTTGTCACTGCACACTGCTTGCCATATCAGCTGCAATCTTAGACAAGAGTGTAGCATTCCAGGCACAAAATTGTCCAACCCTAAATTGCAAGTTGTACCATATCTGCAAATTTTTCTGTTTTTGACATTCCTGCATTTTTAACTTGTTGGCCTCTGTGCACTTGGCTTCCAACTGTTGGTTTGCCATGCACTCAGATGGGAAGAAGATGAAGTGAACCGCAGAATGGACCGTATCATGATGGTAAGACAGTCATCTTGGAATCAGCATTGTCTGACTCTGTCTGATCCAATTTAATGCGCAGCATAAGTCTTTTGATTTTTTTCGGCCATTAACAGCATGTCATCAACACCTAGATCTGCTTTTCTGCTGGGTGTTGATTGGCATGTCTGCACAACACAATTGTGTATGATGTCTGCACAACTGCTTACAAGCTGGATGTTCAAACAGGCAGGGTCCATAAGGTGCGGTGCAGTGCTGTGCTGTGCTGTGCTGTGCTGTGCTGTGCTGTGCTGTGCTGTGCTGTGCTGTGCTGTGCTGTGCTGTGCTGTGCTGTGCTGTGCTGTGCTGTGCTGTGCTGTGCTGTGCTGTGCTGCCAATGATGTACATGGCAATGTGCTCACTCTACAGCACAAGCTTCCCTAACTGCAGCTATGTGTTTGAGTACCATTCAAACGCCCATGGCAGAAGGATTCAGCGGGTCAGGGTTGTGTGGTCATGCAGGATGCATTGGACCCAGTCTGGAAGCTGCATGAGCAGAAGCACCTGCCCTTAAGGACGGCTGCATTTGTGTATGCTTTAGAAAATGTCATCAAGGTGGCAAAAGCCAGAGGGTATGGTGGATGATGGCCTATCACTGCAGCCTTTCAGCATGTGACAGCTCATCTCTGACTTTGGTCAGTAGTAGGCCTTCTTGGGTCATCAAAGATGCCAGTCCACTCTATTGGCACCTGTGTTTCTCCCCTCTTCTTACAGCGCATTTCCTTGTTCGATAGATGCTTTGGGCGGCCAGTCATTTGGACTGAGTATTGTTATTCTGTGAGTGCATAATGATGCAAGGTCATCACAAAAGACACAGCTGACATTGTACCCAGACTCAGCACAGACAGGCTCGGCCGTGAGTCCACGCTCTGCGCGTCAAGGCTTGCGACTGGGGACAACAGGAAGGTCATCACAAAAGGCGTCAACAAAAACAGCATTGTATAAGTATGTATGTCATTCCAATGCTGTGTTTTGTGTCATTCTAGATTTGGCCATGGCGTCAAGCTGCAACACAGGTCTTGTGCGTGGTACACGTCTTGTGTATGTGTTGTGACTGCGAAGTGACTTTACTAGATGGTCTGTTGCAGCTGCATGTCATGCATAAGGAATGGCATTCCTGGAATGTAGCAGTGTCAATGCATCCTGTCAGTGGTTTTGCAACTCAGTGTGTTGCATGTGCAGGACAAAGTGCCAGCAAATAATACCCAAGTGTCGTAAATTGCCATGTTCACATCTGTTAAGGTTGCTGTTTAGTGTAAATTGCTTTGACGACATAAGGTACAAAGATATAAGGCACACACTGGACAGCTGTGATGCCATCTCACGCTGCATGCTTCTGCTGACTCTAGTGACACTAGAGTGCTGTACATTAATCAACCTACCATAACCCGCCCTCAAAATACCAACCAAGGTCATTGAAATGATGCTCAGGGAGGGAGTACTGTGAGCGGCCTACATATAGAGCATTTTCTCTCCTGCCAGCAGCAACATGGATAACCTGCAAATGAGCTGGTTTATCAGTGAGATCAAGGCGAAATGACGTTGTGGCAGGGCCTACCAGAAAAAGCTGTTGCAATTGACAGGCATACGGGACCTGCAGCTGTGGTACATGTGGATTGAAAGGCTCAGAGTAATCATGCAGAATGAGAGTCAAGTGCTTCAAGGATGAAAGAGTAAGCATTATCTGAGTCTTGCTTGAAAACACATGGACAGCCAAGTTTCGTACCCTAGGCAAGCACTGAACAAGAGACTGGTCTTTGTGTACATGGAAGGGCCAAGGATCTAGGGTCAAACTCTGAAGAGTAGGCAGAGCGCTGTCCAAAATGATTGAGCCTTGAGGAGTCTCCTGTGTGACTCCATCATTGGCTGCAATGACAAGGGTCTCCAACAGAGTGTACGGCGCAAAGGCAGCCAGAGAAACAGTCTGGGGCATCAGACTACCATCAGGTTCCAAACATAAATGCCGCAGATTTGTTGGTAGTATGGGTAAAACAGTCTCCATTCGCAATCGACCATGGATTGTCAGAGCTTGTAGGTGCCAGAAGTTTAAATATGCCACCGTAGAGTGGAGAAATGCAGTAAGCAAATCTCCTTTCAGACAAGCTGCTGAGCAGTTATCGTCAACAGCAGGCGCTATCAACAATGTCAAGGTCTCAAGTTGCCCAAAGTAGCCTTTTGAATGTTTGCGCTGTAGCCACTGCATGAGCTGCAGGACATCCTCGGGAGTCACTGGAGTGTGCCTCTCTGGTGTTCTTGGAAGCTCCAGGTCACGTGGATATATTTTGGACACTGCTTCTTGCCATGCTTTGCTGACAAGCGAGCACTGCAAAAACAGGCCTGTGGTGTCCTGCATGTTTCTGAGGATCCTCTCCAGTAACTCACCCTGTAGTGCCTCCAATCTAGCCTGCATACCCACAGTGCACGACAGTGAAGGCATTATCACTACAGCTAGAGTAGGGCACAAAAACTGTCAAAAGCTGGCAGGTAAATATGCACCTGTTGTGCGGGACGCCCCCAGCCTGTGAGTTGCAAGTATCGGCTGTCGAACACAGAGACGTCAGCTTTTGTTGATCAAGACAACTGGCTGGAGTCCTGTCGCCTCGCCAAAGGGACAGCGTGAGACTACATATCTATCTAGGCAGTCGGCGCATGCAGACTCGCCCTCTGTGCAGGTACTTGGACTGTAGGACGTCACCCCGTAGGCGGCAGACGGAGAGCACCAGATTTCGCATTGTAGACTGTTTCAAAATGTTTACAAAGAAATGCAATACATACCGTAACCAGATGCCCAATCAGCAAGTTTATTCTTGCTCAGAATCAAACCCAGAATTGGTGCATTGTATAAGTGTTAGCAAGCAAAACTATCAATGAAAACGCTTCTCAGTCATGTTGACAAACCTATGCAAATACCTCCAAGTGTACTGTTTGTCCACAAAATCTAGATGACACCAAAAGAATACAGCGCAGCCAAAACATCACGAACGAGTGACAAACAAGTACTGCTCAGGTAAAGTCGAGCATTGCTGTCTTCAGTACCAACTGCGAACGTCATCATAGTGTAGGCCTAGCATTTTTATGTTCTGCCGAGGGAAATGAGAGTTCTCCTGACCCACAGTCAGACAATTGCTCTTTCTGCCGCAGTCATAGTGGGCAACATACAAATGGTCTGGGCGCTCAGAAAGGTCAAGCCGGAAAGGGGTGGCTAGAGGTCCGACCAAATGAAGCTTCCTCAGCTGTGACCCAGTCAGAATCTTGATGGAAGGAATCTTGGTACCAAAAGCTTTCATTAACTTCGCTATATCATGCAAAATCAATCCAAGCAACTCAACTGACGGCAACACCACCAGACTCTGAGCCTTGTTGCAAGCAACGTGTGCCGTGAGAATCCGCACATTTGGCAAACTTTGCGCAAAAAGGTGATCCTCATGAGCTTCAATGGGCCATGGATCTAAGCTCAAGCTCTCCAAAGTGGGCAAGCAAACATCCAATACAAAAGAACCCTTGACATGTTTAGCTGGGCTCTTATCATAAAGACCAATTGCCAATGATGTCAATTGGGAAAGCCTTTCAAAAGGTGCTAAGCAGCACTTGATGGGCATGTGCTTGCAATACGGACGCAGAGTAAGATCTAACAAGGCAGTTGGCAGTACTGGCAGTACGGTGTCCAGATGCACAGGCCCACCAAGATCTAAAACCTGCAGCTGCCAGACGCTGACATACACCAAACTTGAGTGCATGAATGCGCTCAGAAGGTCTCCTTTATAACAAGCTGGCTGTAGGGCCTCTTCATCAGCAGCAGCTATCCCCAGAGTAAACCGTTCAAGACGGCCAAAATATCCTGCATGTTGCTTGCGGTGCAGCCACTGCATAACTTGCAGCAACTCCTGAGGGCTGACTAATGACTGCCGACGACGCCAGGTGTATGGGAGATATAGGTATGTTGGCTGAACTTTTGAAGCCACTTGCAGCCACAACTTGCTGACGGCTGCACAGCGTAGCAGGTCTCGGCAGCACTCTAACTTGCCCAAGACCTTTTCCAGAAGCGGGCCCTGTAGAACTTCCATGTTAGCCTGCAACAAGAAGCAAGATCCCTCAGGATGCAAATCAAGCACGGAAGTTACTTGAGTGCAGTGGCGTGAGTCATAACCAGCTGGTTTCGACTTCAACTTCAACTGGGAGTTTTTGTGCTGTGCATACAGGTATTGTAGTTCTCAGGGCAAAGTCCCCTTACCTTCATGGTGGCCATAGGCTCGAAATGCGTCGCCTCAGTTTATTGTGCCAAAGTGAAGTGTCTACACGGCTCACGTTGGTGAATACGGCTCGTGCAGATCAGGTTGCATGTAACTGAAACAACAAGCTTCTCAACAGGCTTAGAAAATGCTTGTTCAGCTTGTCAGGAGGACCAGACAGATATGAGAAGGAGGAGAAAATCAGCACACAGGTCAGCGTTCTAGGATTGAGCTGCTGTAAGGGTGCCCAGAATTTCAAGCTGTGGAAGAGCCGCTCCCGTGAGTGTGTGCGTTGCACCTTCTGTTGCACCTTCTGTTGCCGTGTTTGGCATTAGTCAAATGCACCGGACTTTGTACCTGATCGCTGTTGGTCTTGTCGACGTACAATAGAACAGGGGTGTATCGTGCTCACTGCTTCTTGCAGCAGCTTGGCTGTCAACACTGCATCGCCGCACCGCGCTGTAGTGATCCTGTGACATGCAGGTCACCCATCTTGAACATGCTGTGCGCGTTGCTTCGACGCACTTCTGATGTCAAGAAACGGCAGCACAAGCATGCAGCAGTTGCAAAATGACCTGAAAAGTGTCCTGAAGAGTCGGGATGGAAAATACAGCTGGCCGATCTTCCGTCTCAGTGGGAAGCCACGCACGGCACCCGGCTGACTCTCGCAGCCTATGGTGTGTCTAACATCTCAAGCCTGCTCGACAGATGTCGCAATATATGCAGGTATCTAAGCACCCGATTCAATCCCTACCTGCAAATCCCTACCTCTTGAGGTATACTCAGCCCGGTCTGGCGCTTTGCTTGCAGACTTGAGCGAATGAATGGGGTGGAGGTAGTGAGTCTGGTGTACAATCAGAGCGCAGTGTCAAACTTCGTCGCCACTATACAACAAGAACTGCACAGGAGCAGGAGGCATGTATCGTCTGGGCTTGTAATAAACCAGGTTTGTCAACAGCTTGGGGTTCTGGAGTACAAGGAATTGGGACTGGGCAACCCTCACCAGCTGCCAATCCTGCGGCGTCTCAGCGAGCTTGAAAGCCGTCTTGTGACATACATCACCACCTATATAACCACCAGGTAACAGCTTGACGCTGCAGCTGCCTTGACAGAGCCACTGCTTGAAACATCATTGGTTTATGTTGTCTCCAGAATTGCTTGATGCAGGATGCTGGCCTCAGTGTATGACATGGAACAGACCGTATGCAGTTTTGAGGGTGTAGGAACTTTTGACAGATTGACCATCGGGCCAATCACAGCGCACCCTCTGGTGCGGACAGTCTTCAAGCTTCCCCAAGACCAACAGGAGATTTTGCCGGTATTTTCTGTCTTACGCGCTATTGCACTCTAAAGCTGACCAGCGTCTGCAGCAAGCTGTGTATTGGAACTTTGCAATCATGTCTGCAGAAGCTGCTGATTTACAAAAGGTGAAGTTCAGCTTTAGCTACGTAATGCCATTTGACTTGCGTCAGGTGACAACTATTGAGGTGATGGAAGCTCTCAACAGTTTGATGCGTCGTCCAAAGGGCTCAGACCGCAAGAACATTGCCTTTGGGGAGATTGCTCAGATAGTAGCTGATAAGCGTGGAGTAGACCCCATGGTGAGATTCCCATGCTCATGCTCTGGCAACAGATTGCAACATTCACTTGCAGACCACACTCCAAATTTTTGCTTGCTGTGTTTTGTGTTGTCTGATGTGTCAAAAAGGCCTGACTTTGGGGGCCTGCTGCAGTATTGTAGTGGTGCACGTGCAGTGGCTTTGACTGCATACACGACACAGCGTCATGATGAATGACAGAACACAAAACACTGGCCGCAGGCATTGGGCATACGCATCACAGGCATTGGCTTCTACATCAAGATGGCTTCTGACATGAAACGCAAAGAGCACGAGGCCAATGACGCTCTGCAGCAGCAGGTCTCTGCTCTCAAAGCAAACGCAAAAGTGAATGCTCAAGCTCAGAAAGCTGACATCGAGGACAAGTACGCTCAGGAAGTTGCTGCATTGGAGCTCAAGGAGGCTGAGCAGCTACAGGAGTTGCAACGGCTCCTAGCTCAAAGGGTACTTGAAGCCAAGAAGTTGTCAGACTCTGAGGTAGGCAGATAACAAGTAAGGTACAGCATGCAGCATATGAAGAGTATATCAGCACAACGTGCCATTCTTTGTTTACGGAGGAACGACCACACATCAAGGTGCATGAGGGCTTTCAAGCAAGACGTGGGAGTAGATGCAGGGGACCTTTGTGCCTGTCTATTTTGGGCTTGATCATGCAACTTAACACTTTGTATAGCATGTCTGATCTATGACATGTGCATCGCGACGTCTGCCACATGAGAAATGGTACGCAGGCATTTGGTGACAGCCCAAAATTGGTGTCTGCTACAGGGGTCTGCCAGTAACACGAGCCTCATGGCAATGGCCGCGTCCAATCAGCAGCAGCTTCATCCAGCATTTCGCAGAACAGGCACTGTTGCTGCATGCACACTGGCGTCTCCCTTGCCGTCCTGGACAACAGTTGCCAGTTTTGTCAGGCAGCTTGATGAGCAGGACAGCTTAGCCTCGTTCTGTAAAACTGTTGCAAGACATGTCTACAGCAGTGCTGGAGTGCAGACCAAGTCTGGGCACCAGGACACCATGCAGCAAACAGCTGGCAGCATGCACCACATCAAGTTCTGGCAGGCAGACTTGTTTGCTGGTCTGCTCATGCAAGCAATCATGCTGATTGGCAAAGGTCTTGCTGGGGAAAAGCTGTTACAATGCATGATCAGCATTGGGTCAAGAATAGCTACAGATGCCGCAGATTTCAGCCCCAGTCTGTTTGTTGTTCCTGCAGCCAGCGCTGCATCAGTGGCCAGCACAAGATGGCTCGCTTTGTTTTGGAACATGCTTCGAGTGGCTAAGGAAGCATCCGGGCAGGACAGCTCAGCAGCTTTGCTGTCACTGGCACTGCAATTGTCTGATGCCTTTGGTTATGGAGCTGAGGCCTCAAAGAAAACGAAGAAGAGGATACTACTGTTCTGGCAGACCGACTGTCTAGCACAACTCCTGTTGCAAGCGCTGCAGTCCTATGTCAGCACTGGACATGCAGAGCTTGCCGCACTCACCATTCAAGAGTTTCTTGTTCAGCAAGCTGCGCTACAAGGCCGTCAGCCTACTCAGCAACCAACAGACCAGGCTCATGAATGTCCCCAAACTAGTAGTCAAGCAGATGCTCCCAGAACAGTGGACGCAGCAAGCCTGGCTTCTGCCTTTGCTGAGCTACAGGATGGCAACAGTGTCAGCTCACTAGCTAGGCTGGAGCAGCGCTTACTGCATCGCTTTCAGGTGCTGTCAGGCTACAACTCACTGAGGAAAAATGGAGATAGTAATGCTGCTGCATTTTGCATGCGTTTTACAATATGCCGGTACCAGTGCAACAGCAAGTCGTGTATCCATGCATCAGCAAAGCAAAAGCTTGCCATGTCTTTGCTTGGGTGTACATGATACGCCAGTGAACATGTCAAAGTTGTTGTGCAATATAGCTGCCATTGCTTCGACCAAGCAGCAGTATTGCTCAGTTGGTGTATGCAGGTGGCCCACTTTGCACAGCTTGGCCATGGCGCGTCCATGCTGCAATGGCTTGCAAATAGTCATGAAGATGCTGGTATGGCTGATCTCCAACATGGACACACTCTCGCCTCTTTCCACGAGGTATTGGATACACATCAACTGTTTGCTTGGCTAATCTTTGTCCCAGTCTCAATAGCTATCCTGTGGTCTGTGTTGGCTCAGCTGGCACCACAAAACAAGCACATGTTGTCGAGCATTGAGATGATTGAGCTGCACTGCAGGTGATGCAAGTACTGCAGCAGGCCCTGCAGCAAGGCTCAGGGAGCAACGAGGATGCTTTGAAGTGTGCACTTTGCGACCACTTCAGGTACTGTCTGATGCTACTTCCTGCTGTGCAAAACAGGCCTCTGCTTAACAGCAATTCTGTTGGAACGAGTTTGTTCGCTGTGCTGTGCTGTACTGTGCTGTGCTGTGCTGTGCGCGCCTATTGAGCAATTAGGCTGAGTGGAGCTGATCAAGAGTGCGTGCGTCAGAGGGTGTGTGTCAACCAGATCTCCTCATGCCCTGTCAGACTGCTGGTGAGGCCTGCTTGCTGCTTCTTCACCACACTGAGTTGCTTCTCCACCAATTGCCTCTGGAAGCTGGCCTGTTGCAACAGCCAAAGGCCATCTTTTCCTTCTCGCTCAGCCTGGAGCACATATGTCTGCATCCACCAGCTGCCACAGGCACCACATTGCACCACGACACACTTGCTGCATATATGCTTGTGTCACGTGAAAACTTGTTGTGGGCTCTGTCTCCTCACATTTTACCTTTTCTTCAGGCGCACAACCATTGTGTGTGATCAGTCCAGATGCAACTTTTGTGCTCAACAATACAGTTTGGTTTACTTGGAAAGTAGACCAGCTTGCATTCACTCGTTCACAAGATTGACATCAAAGGCATGCTGTCACAGACTGCTTAGATGCGCAGGCAGGGCTCATCTGGTGTTGGCGTGCCAGGCAGAGACAGCACACCTGCACATGAATGTGCAAGCTCAGACACCTTTAGGCTTTGGCACTAGCAATCATTTTAAGTGAGCACTGCCAGTGTCAGACTGCAGCGCACCATCAACAGACGTCAGTTGTACTAGAGTAGCATATGCACAATCACTCTCTTCTTATGTCTTGTCTCCTCTGCATGCAATGGGCACCCTCTGCGGGATTGTAAATGATTGCACAGAAGCCATGGTACCTCTGAGCAGGCGTTGTGTTGACCTGCTCATGCTGCGGCACAGCACAAGAGCTCTGGAGCGTTCTCTTGCAAATGCAGCTTGCTGGGCCACCTCATTTACCTGGTGCATGATAATATTGTACTGCTCTTGCTGTACAGTCACATGGGAAGACAAGAATACTTGGTCGACATGTGCGATGATCATCATGCTTTGCTCTTGGTGTGTCCCTGCACATCACTCAAAAGCTTGGCCAAGTGACTATGCTGCTAAATCCAATGGAAATGCTAACAATGTGCCTTGGCTGCAGGCTGCATGTAGTGAGAGCAGCCGCATCTGGTGCACAGCGTGTGCACTGGATGCTTGACAAACAAATGTTGCGCAACTGGTGGAGCTACATATACCATTTTGTGAAGTCGCAACCTTGCCTTTACAGCATGCATGGTGCAAGATGAGAAGCAGTGTGGCTTGTATCCCATTGCCCGGCCTGTAACATGGTACAAAGCTTCTCTTATAAGAGTAACCATATAATATATTGTTTCGGTGCTAAGTTCCTCATTTTTGTTGTAGTACAATTCTCAAATGCTGCAGTCAACATGAGCCTGCATGCTTCTATCACAAATGTAAATATAAGTCGGCCCGCAAGACTTGTTTGTGTTTGTCATTGGCCTGCAACTGCAACATATGTCATTGGTCATGACTCATGCGTTAGTCATATCGGATCAGGACCATTACCTGGCAGCTGCGCGCGCATTGAACTGCAGCATCTGACTGTGGCGCGACATGCCATTAGCTTCTTGTGACATTGTTTGCAAAGATAGTAAACCTTTAGACCGGCTCTGGTCGACAATATGTTGCCTTCTGCCAGTGGTAAACTGTGTGCGTAAGTCAAAGCCCTGTCTTCCTAGTACAGGCGTAGCAGGGCACTTTGAGCAACAGTCAGTCGACACGCTGAAGTTTCGCGAGCAGCCCCAGTATGCATCCTCTTCCGAAAGGTAGGCAAACCAAAGGTGTGCACAAGTTCCACCTTGTATATGCTACACTGAAGACAGTGCTTACCCAATGTCTTCCCTGCAGCAAAGACCAGGGTCAAGATGATCTCAGCAAGAAAGGTGACAGCCCGCCTCCTTGCCAAGGTGACTTTCTGCTGGCTCAGCAGCAACACACAGAGGAGACGTATAAGTGACCATGCTGTACAGTGTGCTCCTCAAGCCACAAGTTTCATGCGTGGACAATCACTACAGCAGCTTTCTCAGTTGCTGGATTCGTCCCAGCTTCCAATCCTCCGCAAGATCATACCTTGTGAACCCCCCTGTCTGCATTATCAGAATAAGGATCATGCTACAGGATGTCAGTGAAGCAATGAGCAATGTTCATGCTGGGGGTGCTTCAATGCAAGCCATCCAAAGTTGCATGCGCATGCTCAGCAGCCAGGCTGTCCCACACTTCAGTCACTGCAAGGTAAAACACATTGAGAAAGTCGCGCTTCGAGCGACTTTGCTGCAGCAGCTCTACTGCATGTCACTCCCAACACAAGCACAGCTTGAACGCAGAGCAACCAGATTCTGCACATATGATGCTGCTAGAATTTGTTCACCTGTTCATTTGTACATATTACTTGATTGTTCATGTTTGTTGCAGAACATCCTTTAGGAGCCAATGCATGCTTACCCAGTGCTGCCCATGTGCGCCAGGCTGCATTTGCCCAGTCGCCACCTCTGCCATGGTCACAGCCATTTGCCAGTGCAGTCATGGAACACAGTGGGCCGCCGGCTTAGTACATCATAAGTCAGCTTCTGCTGGCAAAGCTGCTGCTGTTCAAGCAGAGTTTGCCAAGGCAGGCATATCTGCTCAGGCCACTCAGAAGATTCTGAAGCGGTACAAGACTTACCTGAACTGGGACATTGAGACTAAGCTGCGACCTGCCGTGCAGTCGTGGCTGCAACAGCTCGGCACTGACCAGCTGTCTCAGCAGCTTCATAAATTACCACGCTTGCTACTGTGCATGCCCGAGGAGCACAATAAGGTGCATTCATGGCTGGGTTCAAAGGGGGTGAATGCTGTAAGAGTACAACAGAAGGCACCACGTGACATGACAAGGGACATCACGGCAGTGCAGAGCACCTTTGAGGCTCTTCAGCAAGCAGCTGCCTTCTCAGATGCACAGATGTGTACCCTTCTCAGCAAGCACGCAGTAGTTCTTGCATGTGGACCAGAACGTGTTCTGGGGACGCTCCAGGTTGTCAGTGCATTGTTGGACACGCCGTTGACTTCAGACAGCTTCAGAGAGGCTGTCTTAGCTGCCAACAGCAGACTGTTTCAGCTGAATCCAGTCACTCTCCATCAACATGTGACTTCTTTCTACCAGATGTATGCCACCGGGACCCATGTTGCCAGGACAGCTATCACAACAGGTGTGTTTGTGACTCCAGAGTCAGTGATGCAAGCCAGAGCAGCCACGCTTCAAGAGCAGCTGGGCTGGGACAATGAACACCTCAAACAGAAACTCAGTGCTCAACCAAGCCTCCTGACCTCAGAGCCTTCCACAATCGCCCGCAATGTCCAGGCAATGCAAGGCGCAGGCTTTTCTCAGTCCCAAGTCTGGGCAATGTGCACCAAGCAGCCAGCCTTACTGGGATTGAAATGGACCTCTGACACAAATGTTGAGAAGCTACAGTTCCTCACATGTTTGATGGGTCTGACGTTGGATGACATAGCTGCCAGACCCGATCTGCTGGCTAATTTGGTCAGCAACGTCCTTGGTCCACGTGTGGGGTTCTTGTATGAGACTGGTACTATTGATGCACCTAACACCGTGATGATGTCAGGCCTTTCTGGTTATCTCAAGAAGTCAAAACTTATCTTCAGCAAACGCTTCCATGTCCCGTCAGCTTTTCCTAGCATGGATTTTGACTCAGCCTTTGTTGACCATTGGAAACAACGCTGGGACTATTTGAGACAGCACATGAACTTGTCTGTGGAGACCATTGCTGCCCACCAGGATCTGCTGCTCACATCTCTGCCTGACAGGCTGGCTCCCAGATGGCAGCTCCTGTCAAGCATTGCAAATGAGCAAGCAGACTTCAAGCCAGAGGACCACCTGGCAGCCCTGGCCATTCTGTCGGACCAAGACTTCTCTCGCAAGTTCCATGCTGAAGGTGCCTTGCAATTTTTAGCCTGCCCTCTGGCTGCTGTCTTCTATGCGTTCACTTCCATACTGGGGTTATATCCGCTTGCCAACAAGCAGTGCCATGTGGTTCTGGGGATGCAGGTTCTCGTTTGCTCAGACACAATGGATCCACTGGCTTATGTGTCTAGTTGAGTGTGAGAACATTGATGCTTTGCGTAATGCGCACCGCTGCACGGATTGACTACATAATGTGCCATTGTCACATTAAGTTGCTTGTACCCAGCAATGCTGTGCTCTTGTGGCTCATAACAAGACTAGGATATCAGACAGCAATACCAATTTGCACAAAGGCAACCTGATTCCCCAACACAAAAGCGCAGGTCTTCGACAAGCAACCGTCATGTCATGCTGTGCAGAGACTTCAGAGTCTGGCATGCGTGCCTGAGGGAGGGTAGCAGGCTGCCTGGACACATGAGGTGTGCCTACATGATGAGGACTTTGAGGCACCGCTCCCTCTGCGTCTTCAGCGCCTTGTCATCAGCACTCCTCATGGTGAGGCTGAGTCTTCTACTATTTGTGTTGTGATGTAGACACATGGCGGTCAATGTCTGTGACTCAGCCTGTGACTTTTGCAGCTCTGAAGATGGCTCGAAGAAGAGGCTGCAGCTTCCACCTTGCCCATTGCAGCACAGTCAAGGGTCTGTTTTGCTTGCGTGTAGCCAGCTGACTGCTCCCGTGAGTTTTGAGTAACTTTGTTAGTCCTGTCTGAGTGGCCAATGACTGAACGCGCGTGCATGCTGGTGCTGCCACTGCTGATCTAGGGTGTCAGGCAACACAACATTTGCATACTCTGGGGTGCTTTATCATTGGACCTGTACTCAATGCAGTCACCAGTCTTGTTGAGGGCGAAGAGCAACATGTGTGTGTGTGGTTGCAGATTGGCTGTGGGTCAGGCCTTGCCCCTTAATACTACTGACCCTGTCCGCTTCTGACACTTTTCAATGCCATTCTTTGTGGGTGAGCAGCAAACATCTGTTCAGTGCTCATTATGTCTTGCCCCATCGAGCATCACCTCCAGGGCTGCTGCAAAATTTACTTTCTACATTTTGGTCCAGAACATCACAGTGATGTAGCAGTGTTGCTGACTCATTGCTCAAGGCGCAGCCAGGCATGCCCTCAAGCAACATGACAATATGTGACATGTACTGGCTGTACACATGCCAGCATTGTTGTTAGATGCCACAATGACTACTGGGCGAAACAAAGCACATGCTGTGGCATGCAGGGCACTTCCCTGCTGGGCTGTGACAGCCAGCCCTTCAGGACTGATGCTCCTGTGCTGATCAGCATCTCCATTGCCGTACTTGCAGATGTTGGGGTCAACTGCTGCAGTGGACGTCTTTCATGGTCATGAGATGTTTATGACAGAATGGCTGCAACAAGATCTGATATACCAAGGCAATCCTCTCTGCAAGCCAACAGTACCTTGCAGGATTAGGTTGAATTTGGGCTTCAACCTGGGTGCTGATCAGTTAATGATGATCTAAGTAGCACGCAATCAGTCAATCATGATCTATGTAGCACGTAGAGTTCTGTTGCCATACAGGCGAAAACCATACAGTTGAGGCTTGTCAGATGTATACTGGATGATCCTGGCGCATGTCGATGTTTAGGTTGCGAGCAGGCTTTCATGTCTTTTGGTAGTGTTGCAGCGTACTGGTCCAGAAGCAATCTTGGATTCGAATACTCATGCCGTACCAAACTTTGAAAGAATCTATGCCATCTGATGTTCACATGGGACCCAGAGGGTCTTCACTCACTGCTAGTAAGACTGTTTGTAGATTAGTCAGGTCAGCGCCGGCACAAGTCATCTTAATCTAAAACATGCAGGTCACTTCATCACAGAACAGGTAAACTGCAAGGCATGTATTTGTAAGACGCCCATGCATACACAGTCAGCATCAACTGAAGGCACACGCTCTGTCAGTACTACACTAGTAAATCATGGCGCCAGAGGGGACACAAGCCCAGGAGGCTACAGAGAGGGGGAGATGCTATAGCTGTCGTTACCAGATATAAGCTGAGAGAGAGAGAGATTTTACAAGCTTTTGCTAGCCGTGGCCAATCGCTTGTGCCAATTATGGCAGTCATGTACAATACTTGATGAATATGTGTATGTGTATGTGAAGGGGGTCCCACACCCCAAAAAGTAGCTGCCAGCCAACAATGTATGTGAAAGTGAACGTACCGTTGTAAAACGCTGCCGGTTTCAATATGTAATTGGAGGAAAAACACCGCAGTGTGAAAAACCCCCTAGTTGCTGCATACACCCAAGTACCTGATTAGTCATTGCCATGACAAGATAGGTCACCTCTGCAGCCAGCTCTGCAGCATGCGATTTGCAAGAAGGACGATTGGCTGCATATCAGCGCCGCTAGTTTGCCCCAGACTCGTCAGCGCTTCAGCCAGCGTGTTGGTGCTTCAGTTACTGCACATATTCGTCGATCCGAAACCTGTTGTTGAGTATTCTGTGCTGTTGCTGAGAGCGTTTGCAGCTTGTAACCGGGCAGGCACTGAGTGCACAGCCCTGACTTCATAATTGCTTGACACACGTACACAAGCACCGGGTATTCTTGAAGTTGGACGCATCGTATCGACCAGACCGCAGTAGTAGGACAGCTGATCACAGGCCTTACACCTCCACGGGCCGCAGTGAGTCAAGTCTGATGACCAGGACCAGTTTCGGGCTTCAACAAAGGAGGTGATATGACTTTACATGCTTTAATGGGCTGGAGCCATTCCCAGTTTCTGTAACAATATCGTCACGATCTGCAGGCTGTCAAGTGCCTGTACACACCAGAAGCGTATAATCAGCAGACATTGCTTTAAGCATCACAAGGTAGTGTTTGACATAAGCTGTGTAATTGTAACCGCGCACACACAGCATGACGTGGTTTGCACAACACTCCTGTCACCAGCAAGCTCTTCCTGCAGCACTTTGCTCCACTTCAACTCCACAATTCCTGTGGTCATGCCTCTTCTGCTCGCCTTGCAGGCCGCCCCTCACAAGCATCCCAGAGCGCAAAACTTGCCAGTGATGCCCATGTGCACCAAGCTGCCCTTGTCCAGTCAAGGCCTCTGCTGTGGCAACAGCAACTTGTCCCACCAGCAATTGTGCTCAGTGGTGCGCCGTAAGCTTATCACTTCAGCTACCAAGTCAGATTCTGCTGGCAGAGCTGATGCTGTTCAGGCAGAGTTTGCCAAGGCAGGCATGTCTGCTGAAGTCACCCAGAAGGTGCTGAAACAATACAAGACTTACCTGAACTGGGACATAGAGACCAAGCTGCGACCTGCCCTGCAGTCATGGCTGCAAGAGCTGGGCGCTGAGCGGCTGTCTCAGCAGCTTCAGAAACTGCCAAGCCTGCTGTTGTGCACGCCCGAGGAGCGCAGCGAGGTGTACTTGTGGCTGGTCTCAAAGGGAATGAGCGCTGCAAGGGTACAACAGAAGGCACCACATGTCATGACAAGGGAGGTTGGGGCTGTGCAGAGCACCTTTGAGGCTCTTCAGCAAGCAGCTGCCTTCTCAGACAAACAAAAGTGTACCCTTCTCCACAAGCACTCCGTAGCTCTTGCATTCGGAACAGAACATGTTCTTGGAACACTTCAGACTGTTAGTGCAACGTTGGGCATGCCAATGCGATCAGTCGGCTTCAAACAGGTTATCATAGCTGCTCATGATAGGCTGTTCCTTCACAGTCCAGCCATGCTTCATCAGCGTGTGACCTTTTTCTGCCAGATGTACGCCACTGGGACCCATGTAGCCAGGACAGCAATCACGATGGGTGTATTTGTGACTCCAGAGCCTGTGATGCAAGCCAGAGCAGCAAAGCTTAGAGAGCAGCTGGGCTGGGACAAAGAACAGCTCAAGCAAAAGCTCAGTGCCTTTCCAGCCCTCCTGACCTTAGACCCTTTCACAGTTGCACGCAATGTTCACGAGATGCAAGGTGCAGGCTTTTCTCAGACCCAAGCCTGGGCAATGTGCACCCTGCAGCCAGCCCTTCTGGGTCGCAAATGGACCTCTGACACAAATGTTGAGAAGCTGCAGTTCCTCACATGTTTGCTAGGCCTGACCTTGGATGACATAGCTGCCAGACCTAAGTTGCTGATGCACTCAGTTGGTGGCTTCCTTGGCCCACGAGTGTGGTTCTGGCATCAGACTGGTGCCATCAAGGCACCAAACTCTGTAATCACATCAGGCTTTTTTGGTTACATTACTCTTTCCAACAAGAAGTTCGGTGAACAATTTAGTGCCCCAACTGCTTTTCCTAGTAAGAATTTTGACTCAGCTTTTGTTGATCATTGGAAACAACGTTGGGATTATTTGAGACAGCGCATAAAGTTGTCTGTCAAGACTATTGCTGCCCACCCGAATCTGCTGCTCACATCTCTGCCTGACAGGCTGGCTCCCAGATGGCAGCTCCTGTCTAGGATAGCAAGTGAGCAAGCAACCTTCAAGGCAGAGGACCACCTCACAGCCCTGGCTACTTTGTCGGACCAGGACTTCTCTCGCAAATTTTTGGCAGAAGGTGACTTGCAGTTTTCAGCAAGCCTGTCTGGCCGCTGTCTTCTGTGATCTCACTTCCAAACGACAAACAGTTGTGCCGTGCTGTGCGGAAACTTCCAAGTCTGGGACGCGTGCCTGAGGCAGGGTAGCATGCTGTTTGGACACATGAGGTGTGTGTACCTGATGTGCCCCTCTCAAGCAATGGTCACTGTGTCTCCTGCACCTTGTCACCAGCACTTCTCATGCTAAGGCTTTGTCCTCCACAGTGTTCTCTGTGTCGTGACGCAGACATGTGGAAGTCAATGTCAGTCAACTTTGTGACCCAAGTATCTGCTATATACCTCTTACGGCGAGACAAAAAGGCTGCAGCTGCAATCTTGCATTACATTGCAGCACAGCCAAGGGTTCCTTTTGCCTTCATGCGGTCAACTGACTGCTCGTGTGGGTTTGAATAATTGCATTTGTCCTGTGTAAGTGGCCAAGGACTGAAGGACAACCACATGCTGGTGCTGCCACTGCTGATCTAGGGAGTCAGGCGACGCAAAAATTACCAACTCTGTGATGCTTTATATCCTGTACTCAACCTGTTGAGCGCCAAGAGCAACATGTGTATGTGTGGTTGCAGATTGGCTGTGGGTGAGGCCTTGCCCCTTATAATACGGACCCCCTCCGCTGATGACACCCCCCTGATGCCATTCTTTGTGGGTAAGCAGCCCACATGCAGACATCTGTTCAGTGCTCATCATCTCTTGCCACATTGTACACCACATCCAGGTGATCTAGGGCCGCTGCAGGGTTTGATTTCCATAGTTTGGTCCGAGACACCCCATTGATGTAGCAGTGTTGCCAAGTTATGGCTCAATGCCAGCGCAGCCAGGCGTGCCCTCAAGCAACATAAAAGTACACTAAATGCACTGACTGTTTACAAGCCAGCATTGTTGCTAGTTGCCACAATGACTACTGTGAGACATAAAGCACAGTTCTGTGGCATGCAGGTCACTTCCCTGCAGGGCTCTTACAGCCAGCCCTCTAGGACTGATGCTCCTTTGCTGACCAGCACCTCCATGCAGAGTTGATTTTAGCTGCTGCAGTGGACATGTTTCATGGTCGTCAGATGTTTATGACAGAATGGCTGCAACATCTGGCTGTATCAAGGCAATCCTCTCTGCAAGCAAACACGACCTTGCAGGATCAGCCTTTGGGCTTGAATTTGGGTGCTGACCAGACAATCATGATGTGCGTAGCATATAATTAGTCTATTGTGATCTACACAGCACATAGAGCTTTGTTGCAATACAAATGAGGCATGTAGCATCCCTAGCTAATGGTACTATGTATGTTCTCTGACCCCCTGCTCATGTAAACTTGCTGCTGAGCAGCTGGTGTTGGTGCTGATGAATTGCAATGCAATCATTGCATGTTAGTAAGGTATGGCATGCTTGCTGCTCGGCCAAGCTGCACATGTGCAGCGCAGGCTGTACTTGTGACTAGTCACTCGTCGCAGCAGACATGCTTATGTCACTGGTGCAAGATGGTACAGGAAATGATGATTTTGCAGGTGTTACATGTTTGCCTGCTCTACAAATACAGCTTGCACTTGCTGCACTGCTGCTGCAAGACCCTGTGCTGCTGCTGTGCACCTACTGCTCACCAGCACCGGCGCTGCCTGCCATAAGCCTGCTGATACTTACCCAGAACTGCTGTTGGCAATTTTGCTATGGGGTGATACTGGCAACACGGCACACCAGCTTATTAAGTTTAAGAAGTATAATGAGAACAAACTTCTGCATGGTATGACAACACCATCCAGACAGTCTCCTTTTATTTTCGATCAGGGAAATTGCACTTGCATTTGGCTGTGACCGCCTGTGACTCAAAGCTGTGGTGTCTGTTGCGAGCTCATACCTGCTGTCTCTGTAAGGCCATACCTTGTTACCAGCATGCTCGTTGAACACGTGAACTGCACCAGCAGCTGCGCAGCATACTTGTGATGTTATGCGCATCATCAAATTAGAGTATGCACGGGTGTTGACAAAATCAATGCACAAGCAGTAGTTCAAAGACAGCAGGTTGAGCGTGCATTAGATATGGCCAGCCCACATGTGTGTGCCCCAACCACTATGAACACAATGCTTGCACAGCATGCATGCAGCATTGCTAACAGCGCAATCTCTCATGCATGTATCCAGTAATGCTTACAGTGGTGTCAGCATGCTTGAACAGAATGAAAAATAAGTGTAAACATACAAGAGGAGCATACACAAAAGCATACGTTAAGGGTCATGATTCATTTGAGTGCTGAGACGCAGAGCAACTCTGTGTGTTTTGACATACTCTTATCGCTCATATGGATTCATTTGCCACTTGACTATCGCTGCCCATGTGTGCAGTTTGTGCTAACCAAAGCTATGCCAGAGGAGCTGTAATCACTGTGTACTGTAGACCATAACACAATCCCAAGAATTTCAGTAAAGACCCTCATCTTCTAGCCTAGGCTCCACATGTACCAGATCTGCTTGCAAACTAAACCTGGAGCGTACAAGCTGGGTACGGTTGGTAACACCATATGTATCAACAACAACATGCTGCCTGCATGAGAGCTCACAGCCCCATGTGGCAGTCAACTCAGGTACTGGGTGAGCCATTTAGGGTTTAGGCTAAACCCTAGTCATGGGCCATGCAAGGCTTCAGGCTCAGATCTCAGACAGCACAAGGTGTCCAAGGGGGAGTTGGGCTCCCCCTAGACAGCCGGGGGGGCTGCAGCGGGGGAGGGTCTTGCTGAGGACTGAGCTCGCAACACCCTCTGTACATCTGGGCTGACCCCGTTGAGCTCATCGGGGTACCAGTTGAAGAGGGGGGGTAGCGGCCGGCCTGCAGAGGCATTACACTATTCAGTTTACATTGAGAATACATAATTTTGGCTGGCTTGCAGAGGCATGACATTCGCAACCTACATTTAGAATACATATTTTTTAATGGCTTGCACAGGTATGACACCGTATGCCTAAGGGCGACAGCAGCCTTCACAAAACACAGCTGCAGTTTTGGTCAGATGTCAGGTGGCTGGGTGAAGTCTGTGCGTGTGGTATGTACTTGTATCCACCATGATGCATAGATTCGACAAGGGCCAATGTTGCTGCTACTGGCACAGCCAATGAAGAAGCATGACAAGGGGCTCATGGATTCACATGCACATATGATTTTGTTGCCAGGCACCTTGAGCCTGACTCACATGGTCACTTGATTGAGACACACTTCACTTTGACATGGGGCACACGCATATTGAGGTATTGATCCAGACTCAGCATGGCTAACAACAAGATGAACTTGCTGCATTGATGGGAGCAGCGTCACTTGAGCTGATGCAATTTAGATTTTCTTTGATTTTGCATGGCAGTCACATCCTGGCTTTTCAGGTGCCATGATGCTGATGCCGATGATGTGAATGTGCTCAAGCATGGGACTGACCGTTGGGGAGGGTGGTGTTGGGGTCTCGGAGCTCGTCAAAGAAGGGGTGGGTCAGCGCCCCCAAGGCGGTCAGACGGGTCACTGGGCTGTAGTGCAGCAGCTTGGATACCTGGACCACACGTGATGAAGCTCAAGATGTACGGATGCAGAAGTGCTGCAGAGTATGAAGATGTTGCATTCAAGTGAGCAATCAAGTCAATTTAATCACTGGGTTAAGGGTTTAAGGTGAAGGATTTAGTGTAGCAGCAGCAGCTTGGACACCTGGACCACATGTCATGAAGCTCAGGATGTGCAGAGCCTAAAGTGCTGCAGAGTATGAATTTGTTGCTGTCAAGTGAGCAATGAAGATGTTGCTGCTGAGTGAGCAATCAAGATACTGCTGCCAAATGATCACTAAAGTTGTTGCTCTTGAGTGATCAGCTGAGATGTTGCTGTTAAGCACAAATCAGTCCACAACACTCATGAACATCAAGCAGCAGTGTGTTGGCCTGCCTTCACACAATCATGAAGGATACCCAAGCATATCAGAACCCACATTGATGACTGTAAGATGCATGATTTACATGTTGTAGTTCACCAGGCACAGACATGCGCTTTGAGGCATTTGTCAAGAACGGTCAAGCATACACAACCCACAGTCATTACTGTAAGAAGCAAATCTTCATGTTGCCCATCTGCCATGCTTTGCAGCGTACCAGGTCGACGGCGTCAGGGGGCATGCGCTTTCAGGCATTGGTCAAGGGCGGCAAAACATATAGAACCCATCTTCATTACTGTAAGAAGCACAAGCTTCATTCTGTCATATGTAGCCCACCAGGTCGACGGCGTCAAGGGGCATGCGCTTTCAGGCATTTGTCAAGAACGGCCAAACATACACAACCCACAGTTATCACTGTACCTTCCCTGCCCCCCTTTTCTTCTTCTTTAAGTGATGAAAAGGGATGAACACAAGAAAAGGAAACCACAATCTTCATGTTGCCATTTGCAGCGTACCAGGTCGACGGCATCAGGGGGCATGCGCTTGCTGAAGACCTTGCTCCAGGGGTGCGCCGTGATCTTGGGGAACTTGAACTCGGTGTAGTTGGGGTTCATGCTGTAGATCTCCTCCCGTGTGGGGGTCCCCAGCACCTTTATGATCTCCACCAGCTGGTCCACCCCGCTCTCCCCTGCAGCCACATATAATAATAACATCAATAATGATGATGATGATGATGATAGTAGTAATGATAAAGATTACGATTATCAGCTCACGGTGAGCTAGGTATGTGCAGGACAAGTCTTGTCTCTCCAAAGCAGTCTGTTTGCTACAACATGTTGCAGCGCAAGTGAGAGATTGTTTGGCGTTAGCAGACCAGTCTGAAGTCTTCTCCCCGCTAGAGGGTCCCCAGATCTTGACCTGACCCCCCCTCCCCCCCTTTACACCAAGTGTGGCACAACAGATGGGTGAGTGTTTTTTTGGGAGAGCAGTGTAAAGAGGAGAAGCTATGTCAGTGTGTTCATAATAACAGGCTGGACAGTCAGTCTTACGCTTTGCTGCATCATAGGACCCAGCGTAAGAGCAAGTGGATGATCAAAAGGTTGAGGGAGTGAGTGCATGTATGTGTCGGGGTGTATGGTTCATTATCTCTACAGACATCGACAAGGTGTCAGCTGCATGGAGCATGAACACAAACCAGAGAAGAAGAGACGGGAGCCATGCCCCTGCTTCAGCAGCTGCACCAAAAAGACCGTTACAATATAGCCATCAAAGTGTGTCAAACACATGGCGACCAACACATGTGCAAAGTTTGTTTCAGGCGTGTGCTGTTGTACAACAATGAGCAAGTAGTGAAGAAGAGAAGAGAAACAAAAGGGCAGACCTGGGAATATGGGCGTACCGAGCAGCAGCTCTGCCATATATCAACTACATGGCCTTGAAACATTGGTTTCAGGCAGTATGGTTGTACAACAATGAGTGAATTGTGAAGAAGAGAAGGGAGAGAAAAGGGCAGACCTGGGAAGATGGGTTTGCCCAGCAGCAGCTCTGCCATGTGTCAAATACACGGCCTAAATAGTTGGTTTCAGGCATGTGTTGTCATACAACAACAAGCAAAGTAGTGAAAAAGGGAAGGAAAGAAAAGGGCAGACCTGGGAAGATGGGCTTGCCCAGCAGCAGCTCTGCCATATATCAAATACATCGTCTTGAAACATTGGTTCCAGGAATGTACTGTTGCACAACAATGAACAAATAGTGAAGAAGAGAAGGGAAAGAAAAGGGCAGACCTGGGAAAATGGGTTTGCCCAGCAGCAGCTCTGCCATGTGTCAGATACATGGCCTGTAACATCTGGTTTCAGGCACGTACTATTGCACAACAATGAGCAAGTAGTGAAAAAGGGAAGGAAAGAAAAGGGCAGACCTGGGAAGATAGGCTTGCCCAGCAGCAGCTCTGCCATGTGCCAAATACACAGCCTTGAAAAAATTGGTTTCAGGCATGTACTGTTGCACAACAATGAGCAAGTAGTGAAAAAGAGAAGGGAGAGAGAAGGGCAGACCTGGGAAAATGGGCTTGCCCAGCAGCAGCTCTGCCATACAATAGATACATTGGTTTCAGGCATGTATTATTGCACAACAATGAGTGAACTGTGAAGAAGAGAAGGGAAAGAGAAGGGCAGACCTGGGAAGATGGGCTTGCCCAGCAGCAGCTCTGCCATGACACAACCCACTGACCACACGTCAATGGCGGCTGTGTAGTCTGTCGCCCCAAAGATCAGCTCTGGGGCTCGGTAGTACCTGCACCATCACATCACATCTCATCTCATCTCATCACATCACATTGCACCACATCACATCACATCACATCACATCACATCGCATTGCATCACAACTTTCAGCCATCTTGAGCTGTGTCAAGACTGAGCAGAAGGCAAGCTGACAAAGGCAAGGGCTGGGGCTGCCTTGAAAGCACGGGGGATGGAGGGCAGACCGAGCAGAAGGCAAGTTGGAAAAAGAAAGGGCCAGGGCTGCCTTCAAGGCAAGGGGGATGAAGGGCAGACCTGGAGCAGATGTAGGAGATGTTGGGCTCCCCCTTCATGAGCACCTTGGCGCTGCCGAAGTCGCACAGCTTGAGCTGGTGCGTCTGTGTGTTGACCAGCAGGTTCTGGGGCTTGATGTCCCGATGGCACACCTGCATGCTGTGAATGTGCGCCAACGCCCTACACATCTGCACACACCACAGACAGACAGGCAATGAGCATCAGGTTGACAGTACGCTCTACTGAGAGGGCTGATTGGCAAAATGGGGAGCTTGTTATCCCTTTGCCAGGTGTGCATCTGTAACACTGCGTTGATGCTTGTATGCATGTGCAAAAACCAGAAAGCCAGTTAGCATGAACCACAAGGTCTGCTGGCCAGAGGCAGAGATCGCATGCAACTCTGGAGCATGATTTCTCTGAGGAAGGTTGTTGGATTTTGTGCAGATATGCTGACTGACATTAGTAGCATGTACCATATTGAAGGTCATGCCCTGAATCTGTCTCAGTCTGTCTATTTGTGCAGGTGTAGGGCACGTTGGCCCATGCTCGCCAAAGTTTAGATACAAACTGGTGACAAGGGCTTTGTCATGACTGCATGTGTTTCTGTGATGTACAGCTTTGCAGAACTGGGCAGCTTGGTGTAACACTTGGCTTGTCGATTCAATGACGCCAAAAGGTAAAGTCTTTTTCGCTCTCTCTCTTCTCTTTCTCAGCTTTGCAGAAAGTTTCAAGGTGTGTGATTTGATGCTGAAGCAAACCAAGGTGTGTGATTTGATGCTGACGCAAACCAAGGCTGACAATGGCGTACTGGACAGACATATGACTTGACACAAAGATTGGGCATGCACTGTTGATTTGGCTGTGATAAGTGCCTCTCAGACAGGCACACAAAGCATGCTGCCATTCGTTATACTTCCTACTGCCCCCAACTCTGCCTCCAGAAGCATACACTTTCAAAAACGCAGAGACATAGAAAAGAAGCACTGAAACCGCAGGGGCAATGACCACATACACCATACCTGGTAGACATACAACACGACAAAGATGCACTATACCACAATGACCACATGCGTTGTACCTGGTAGACATACAGCTTCACAAAGAGGGTGGGCATGCGCTGCCCATTCTTGCTGTAGTGCTTGCCGATGCGGTACACTGTCTCAGGCACAAACTCCAGCACCAGGTTGAGGAAGACCTCGTCCTTCTCGGTGGTGGTGTAGAAGCAGTGCTGCAGCTGCACCACGTTGCAGTGGTCCATCATCTTCATGATCTGCAGCTCTCTGTTCTTGAAGCGCTTGTCTTGCAGCACCTTCTTGATTGCCACCTGCACAATCATGGACGTTCTTATCAAGATCACGCATCTTGTTGTGAGAAAGTTGCATAGATGTCCATGCGTTGAGTGATCTGCAGCTGCCTGTTCTTGAGGCGCTTGTCTTGCAGCACCTTCTTGATTGCCACCTGCACCACCATGAACATTCCTATCAACACCACTCATACCAAGGAGCTTGCTTAGACGTCCATGCATTGAGTGATCTGCAGCTCTCTGTTCTTGAAGCGCTTGTCTTGCAGCACCTTCTTGATTGCCACCTGCAGCACCATGGCAAATCTTATCAACACCACGTCCATGGATTGAGGCATCTGAAGCTCTCTGTTCTTGAAGCGCTTGTCTTGCAGCACCTTCTTGATTGCCACCTGCAATGCCAAGGACATTTTTTATCAAGACCACGCATCTTGTTGTGAAAAAGTTGCATAGATGTCCACGCGTTGAGTGATCTGCAGCTGCCTGTTCTTGAGGGACTTGTCTTGCAGCACCGCATTCTTACCACCTGTAGGCTGTTGAAGAAGTATCAGTGCAGGTCGATTGCCTACTGCTGCTGTAATGCCCATCTGCAGGTAATTGCAATAACAGATCACACCACTGCTGTCTGCTCCTAGCGCGAGCATTGAACAGCAGTCTGCATGAACATCAATCACGTTTTGAGTTTGAGACAGGAGGTTATTGCTCTGTTCTTGGTCTAGATCTGTAACCCTGAACCCTGCATGAACTGTGTCCCCTGATGACAGTCTGTGCAAGAGGAGCCAAGTCTCAACAGCCTGCACTGCTTTCAAGGCTGTCTTGACTACCTCACGCTTGCATGCAGCCTGATTGTAGTCCCCACATCCGCACATGTTCCCCTCTCCCTATCAGTACACCCCAGTTGCAGCAGCAACATTGATGATAATCATTATTGAAACGCTTTCCAGCTCATGATGAGCTAGGTACATGCAAGATAAGTCTTGTCTCTGCAGAACAGCAATGACAGCCACATATGCATGTATGTCATGATGCAGCTTGCATGACACTAGACCAATACTCGTGTTGATGTCCATAGCAGAGTGCTTCTCAGTCTATGAGACTGTTTGAGCTGTGGCGTTGAAACAAAGTCTTGGCTGTGAGTGCTGCTTGTTGTGCTGCTGCACGGCCCAATTCTGCATTGGTGGTGGTGCCAATAGAGCCTAGTATTTGTACAGGCCTTGCACCCTACTGCAATGCTGCACAAAGTCCCAGCGAGGCAGTCACTGCCTTGCAGACTGAGGTGATGATACACTCAACAAATCCCAGGCCTATGTACGCAGCCAAGACTGTCAGGAGGCTTGGACACTCAGTCTCAGCCTCATAGCACTTAGCCTGGGAAATCCTGGGCAGCCTGGTGTAATACTTGGCTTCTCGTGACATCAACGCCGAAAGGTGTAGTCTATTCTTTTCTTCTCTAGCCAAGGGAAATGCAAAGCAGAAGAGGACAAGCAGCAGGTGCTAAGACAGACAGTCTGAAGTGCTGACCGTCTCCACACCGTAGAAACACACTTTTACTGTCCCCAGACAGCTCTGAGTTTAGATTTCCACTGTAGGGATGAAGTTTCTGAATTCAATTAGACATTTAGAGATTGAAAAGTGCTGACCGTCTCCCCAGTCTCTAAGCAGGTAGCCTGGAAGACCACCCCAAAAGAACCATTGCCCACCACGCGCTCTGTGGAGTAGTTGATGGACTGCCGGTTGCTGCTGCCACTGGCTGATGTGGAGATGACGTGGCCACACACACTTGGGTCGCCCTCAACCACTCGGCCCTCATATACCTGCATACAAACAGAATACACTTGCGTTGTGCAGTCGCAGCATCTGCATGTGATGTGGACTGCTTCTTGATTGGCCTTGTGAGCTCTTTGAATGAGTGACTGACTAATAACTGCTGGCTTTTGGGGAAACCATTTTCTTGCAGCCAAGCTATGTTGTATGCATCCAGTGAGAGTGCATGCACGACGGATCATTCATTGTGTGTGGACATAACACAATGTGTGAATTGCTGTTGGGTGGATTATTAGTCCTTTTGACTATCCCACAAGCAATGTCGCAGCTGGATGGTGACATGGGTAGACATAAAACAGAGCTGCAGTTGTAGCGATACAGCCCTGTTCCCAAGAACCATGTTTGCAAATGTCCGGCTGCATGAATGAGCTGCACTTGCAGGTTGCGCTGCCCTGTTTGGCAGATTTGAGCTATGCAAGAAGGGATGCATTGATGCAACTGAACAAGATACGACGCCCTTTTGACAGAGCTGTTGACGCTGCTGCAGTGAAAGCCACATGAGGCTGACTTTTATTGAAAGAAGTTTATGGCTTGCTGAGACCTTTTGCAGGTTCATAAAGCAATGCACACAGCCACCTATCAAACAAATGAAGCAGGACCTGAACAGTCAAGTTGCAAGTGCTTACCGCCTCTTTGCCATCTTTCTCTTCTTTTAGCCTGAGCTGCGTCAAACTCTGCAGACAAGCAGCTTTTTGTTGGCAAGTTGCGTCAATCATTCACGAGCAACCGACAGAGAAGACAATCACAATGGCACGGCAACATGCTGCCACTGACATTATAGGGTTCAGGGAAAAGATCATGATGGGTGTTTGTGCATAGAATGCTCTGCAAAGCAGCTTTCACAATTGCGCACCTGTGGCAAGGCCTCTGCATTCCCTTTTGAGGAAGTTGGCTGATAGCTTGTGCCTGGCGCCTGAACATAAAGCGATTCTATGAGAGTCAAGTAACACAGAAGAGGCTGCAGATGCAGGAACTACAAGTGCAAATGCTGCACCATGACAGCAGATGATTCACCTGTGTTGGACGCCTCTCTACCATGCCTGCACAACAGATGTAGTAAGTCAGGAACGCCAACTAATAAGTGGAGAATTCAGCAAGAGTACAGTCAAAAGTCTATGCAAAGGGTCTACCATCTGCTGGGCCAGCTGCTATCTTGGTGCGCTTCTGCGTCGTGTCCAGCTGCAGAGGCGTACAGATAAATCAGACCCTGGAGGCTGAACCAGATGTTCATGTCAAACAAGCCTTTGACCGATACCTTTTCCCCAGCGTCACCAGTCTTTCTGCTCAGTGTGGCCTTGAAAAGGTCCATGGAGCATGAGACTGCCCTGATGGCCTCTCGCAACGTTCAACCAGCTGCCCTGGGTCCGTCAACCGTCGCCCTCGAGTAGGGTGTACTCTAACTCAAGAGCGACTGTTCAAATAGATTGCCATGTTGAACAGGGTTACCGTTGCCACACTGAGTTTGCTGTTGGTCTGATGCACAGAGATGGCAGATCCGAAACCCACGGTCTTGCCGACGGTGATCCAAGATCGGGCCAACGGCAAGTCCCGTATCGCTGCGCTTTCTTCAGGTGACTCACGACAATCGAGTAAAAAGTTACCGTATTGTCTCAATTTCTACCGCGTCCCCAGAGCCAGTCCCCTGAAAACTTGCTACACACACCATCGCCTGTGTGTGTAAGCTATAAAAGTTGCACAACACCACTGGCTTGCACGCAAAGGCCAAGAAGTTTACGTCAAACCCGCATAGAGACCCTGCAAAGGCTGCTGGCACCTTTTTATCGAGCTTGAGCGGTCGAGACACTAGATCACTCAGCTTAGCAACTGCTGCTCACGCCCCAGCCAGGCGCACCAGGCAATTGAATACCGTCATGCCCGAACAGAAGGCAGATGTCGGCAAGCCACAGCAACCAGTCAAACCTATGGAAGACGACGACGAGTTCGAAGAGTTTGATGTGGAAGGTACCAATCAGAGCTGTGCTGCGCTGCAGGACTGTTGTGAAAGCTTACCCGAACCAGATTTGTGATTCTACAGGCTGGAAGGAGGAGGACGAGGATCCCGCCAAAGCAGAACTGTGGGAGGCTGACTGGGATGACACCAGCGTCAGTGATAACTTTGCACAGCAGCTAAGAACAGAGCTGCAAAGTCATGCCAAGAAGTGAATTACAGACCTCGATGCTCACTCCCGTGTCTGTATCTACACATGACATACAGGAATGTCTTGCTCACTCTGAGCAAACGCTGGAGCATCCTGGTTGACAAAAGGCCACTGTAAAGGTCTGCAGTGTTTGTGTCAGGACTGGGTTATAGTGTTATATTCATCCGTTTTCAGACAGAAGTCTATGCTCGCTATTGATTATGACTGCGCAAATCTTACACCAGAAGTCTTGGTGTCGATGCTGCAGTTGTGAAGTACCGTTTGAACGATAACACCGCAACATTCACCATCATATACACATCATTTGGCTTAGGACTAACAATCCAAAAGATTTTAATTTGTGACATGCAAACGATGCTGCTAGGCACCAAACTGAGACTCCTGCTGCATTGTAAACTACAAGATTACAATGGCAGCAGGAAAATTGTGCCTTGACGCATGCATTTCTGATATGCTATATTCTGATCAGGCATTGCTTTGTGCGTGCAACAACACATACTCCCGTGTGCTGTGTCCAAACTTGATCATGTCCTGCATAAAGATGCACACACCCTCATGTTTGCAGAATATTTTTGCAAATTTGACTTCCATGATGCAAAGGGGTGTGCTGCCTCTTAGGGAACAAATAAGGCTGTAGCTCTGCATGGTTGCATATAAGGGCAAGGAGCTGACACTAGATATGCATTTTAAGTCACATTGATAAAAGGCCCAGCAGCAACATGATCAATGACTTTGCTTGGAAGAAAGCTCGAGCAGCAGATAGTGGTGCTTTGGGATGCCCACTATTGAGGTATGCATGGCAGGTTTTGGGGTTACCTTTTCTAACAACTCATAGTAGCGCTCTGCCTCTATGCGGTCATTATTGAGGTATGTTCCATTGGCACTCCCCAAGTCCATGAGATAAGGCCGCACACCACTGTGCATCATTCCATCTGCTCCAGGCTTGTCAGTGTGTCTGTAACAGCACATTCACCAATCACGTCAAGCATTGAGGGGGTTGCAAACAGCCACATTGCTCAATTTGACAAGTACTCAATTCTGCCCAGCCAGTCTGCAGCAGATTTGAACTATTTTGCATGCTAGATGATCACTAAGTCCCTATCCATGCACAATCCCCAAGCGCATGTTTACAAACAATCCCTAAGCCCCTGATTAGGCAAAAGAAAAACGTTACGCTTTTCAGCGATCATAACGCGAGCCTCCTAAGGCAGCAGCCTGGAGCTGTGACCGTACGCCATAGCCCCCTCATCAGGCACCAACCCCAATCCCCTGCTCACACACCACCTCAAGCCCCTCCTGCTTGCTCATGTTGCTTGCCACTGCGCATCATGTGGTGTGCAGCAGCATGCGTTCGGTTGAGAACACTGAAAGACAGCAGATGGCCTTTTTGGTCCGCATTTGCATCGTTAGTACGCGGAGGTTATTGTACAAACATCAACTTGACAAATTAACAGAGCCAGCGGGGCTGATTGGCTCTTAATTTTGACAATTGAAGCCAGCCTTGCCCAGTAGCACTGCAGCAATGTATGCAGCCCCAAAGCATCTCTTGAGCCATCTGTATGTGACCATCAGGCACTTGTCTGAAGTCTCAATGAAAACACGTGAGTTGCATGCAGAACGTGAGGTGCTGTATCTAAAACTCAAGTGCAGGGTAACAAAAAAAATAACAACAATGAGTCTGTGCCTGCCAGAGAGTAATTGTTGGCAGCAATGGTAGCATTTAGGATTTAATGCTTTCCAGCTCATGATGAGCTAGGTCTGTGCAGGACAAGTCTTGTCTCTCCAGAGCAGCCTGTCTTATGCATCCCTATAAAGCTTGTTGCACGAAATATTACTTATGACAGTAACAAACATGCTTTCTAACTCATGATAAGCTAGGTATGTGCGGCACAAGTCTTGTCTCTCCAGAGCAGCCTGTCTCAAACAGAAGTGCTGGATCTATCACGCATACAGTCTAAGAGAGCCCTTGTGCCTAACCTATGTTGTCAGCAGCGCATGCAAACCTCAAGGTGCAGGATCAAAAATCTCTGTGGGATACACAAGCGTCGGCTCTTATTTCAGCCAACACAAGGTTCACAATTCAGTTCTCAGCAATGCCTGGGGACTGGAATTAGACGCTTCTGTCTTGTACCGTTTCTGTCCTGTAATGTTTCAGCTTACTCAAGCCGTCACATGGTTGCTGTAATATATGAAAAGTTTAGCTCGCTCATGCAGTCACATGGGGCCCACCTGTACTGCATGACAGCATGCTGCTTGCTGATGGAGGGGTGGTCCAGGGGGACATCAGCAACCCTCCTTTCCCGCCCAAACAAGTAGCACGTCTGGCGATGTATGTAGAGGGGCTTGTCAATGGGCTCCCCTGCATCATAATAATGACATTATTAACAATAATGATAATAATAATAGTAATAATAATGATGATGATCATCATAATAACGAATTCGCTTTCCAGCTCATGATGACCTTGGTATTCCCCTGCATCATCATAAAAATTTCTGGTTTCATGACAATGTTTTTGTTCTTGACTCGCCCACTGTGAAACTCCAGACACATTTCCAATCAAGGCCTTCTTTAGAATCACTATTATGATATCGGGATTGGTTTGTCCTATGATGCCTTGGGCATTGTGCCTGGGGTGTCCACAGACAAATGTAATTGTTGCAAACTGATGGTGTGATGCAGGGGCATTAGACCCTGCTGCATGTGATCGGACTTGTTGTCTGGCGGAAACATGTAAAATAAATTTTCTTGTTCTTCTGCTGTTGACAGTCACAAGGGTCAAGTAAGGATGCATGTCCAAATCAGGAACACGTATGCTGCTGTTGCAACCTCCAAAGCATCTAGCTATGTCATGCTGGTGAGTATCTGGGCCATGTCGCTGGCACGCAGTCACCTGTTTGTTTAGGACAGCGCACAGTCAGCAGTCCTGGTGTTGGCATGCGCAGGTTGTACCAACAGATGCCAAGATCCGGACTGCTGACTGTGCGCTTTCCAAAACGAACAAGTGAGTGCATGCCAGGGTCGTTGCCCAGATACTCACCAGCGTGAACTAGCTAGATATCAACACCTGGACTGCTGACTGTGCGCTGTCCAAAACAAACAGATGAGTGCGTGCCAACAACATTGCTGACGCTAGCATGTGCCGACTTGACAAAGAGTAGGACGCACATACTGCCAATATTCATTATAATACCAGTAAAATTCACAATACTGACAAAAAACAGTGTCAACAGTGACAATAACAATAATATAGTAACAGGAACAATGCACATTATTTAAAACACCTTCTGGCTCGCGATTGAGCTAGGATACTTGTTGGAAGTCACTCTTGTGCATGACATCTTTTGCTGAATTCTGCCGGTCGATTTATTCAAAGTACCATGTGATGTTCCCACAAGGTCAAAACCATGGTCATGGCTGTTGAGTGGCTTGTTTGAAGCTCTTGCCATGAGGCTGACTTGGAAAGCAAGAGGCTGTCACACGATTGTAGTCTAGCGCACATTGACACCATCAACACACGTAATTTTGCTGCGTATGGTTTCACCCCGATCTGCCTGCCATGCAGATCAGAGCGCGCAGCGTGATACGAGGAAGAAGAAGAACAAGAATGACAGCAAAGAAGAAGAGAAGAACGAGATGAAGAAGAGGAAAAAGAAGAAGGAGAAGGAGAATAAGAACAAGATGATGAAGAAGAAGACGAATGACAGCAGAACAAAGACAAGAACAAGAACAAGATGAAGAATAAGAGGAGTAAGAGGAGGAGGAGAAGAAGAAGAAGAAGAAGAGGAAGAAGACAGCTCACCGTTCTTGAAGCCGTACAAGCGCCACATCTGGGAGGGCTTCCGGGCCTCAGGGGGCTCCTGGTGCACCAGCACCACCCCCTTCACTGTGTTGCTCTCTGCTGCCAGCTTGCCTGACAGGGCAAAGTTTGCCTCAGGCGCAGGCTTGTCTTCCTTCCCTTGCTTGCCGTCTGGCTCTGCATACAACAGTAACAACGAGTGCATACGCCAGCAGTCATGAGTGAGTCAGACTCTGGGGTCAACAGCACCGCCCCCTTCACCGTGTTGCTCTCTGCTGCCAGCTTGCCCGACAGGACAAGCCAGAGCCTGAGTTTGCCTCAGGCTCTGGCTTGTCTTCCTTCCCTTGCTTGCCATCTGGCTCTGCATACGACAGTAGCAGTGAGTGCATACGACAGCAATCATGAGCAAGTCAGGGTCTGGAGCCACCGGCACTACCAGCACATTGCTGTGTTGCTCTCTGCTGCCAGCTTGCCAGACAAGGCAAAGTTTGCCTCCGGCTCAGGTTTCTCCTCCTGTCCTTGCTTGCCGTCTGGCTCTGCATACATTATTGTCACTGTTGACACTGTTTTTTGTCAGTATTGTGAATTTTACTGGTATTATAATGAATATTGGCAGTATGTGCGTCCTACTCTTTGTCAAGTCG
>JAABUP010001587.1_pt1 | contig 47608 bp, 52 predicted proteins | sample 5559201 | NCBI WGS metagenome assembly JAABUP01 (sample SAMN10711887, study PRJNA513373) | rock metagenome | isolation source: Antarctica rocks | place: Antarctica
TAATCCTAGGTTCCTTAAAGCTTATAAGGAAACGATTTTTCTAAACTTAAAAGACGAATTAGTAAAGCTAGAAATCGAAGCTAGGGAGGAGATTACGAAGAATATAAAGGGGTCCGAAAGTCTAGCTCGTAGAGGAGAAGAAAATCTCCTTAAAGCTTTAGTAGCCTTAACGGATATTAAGAATAAGGCTAACTAAGAGGCTAGAGAACTCCTCGATCGAGTAAAAGCTTCTATAACTAAGACTAAAGCTAATTATTATAACCTTATAAAGTAGGCAGAGAAAGGAGTAGATAAAATTTTATAATAATCCCGCTTATAAGCTAAGGCTATCCTATCTAACGTAAAGGACGATGCTATAAGGGAGATAGAGCGTATCACGAGCACTAAAGCTCGAAATCAAATGGTTAACGAGTATAAAAACACCCTAATTATAAATAAGGATACCGTCTTTACAGCCGCCCTAAAGGACTCGGAAGCTCGAATCTATAAGGATATTTACGAAAAAGGGTTTACTAATGCTATAAACTATCGTGAAAAAGAGCTGAAGGTAGCTGCGGAGGAGGAGTGGCTACGAGATTTAGAGGATACGCGGAGGAGGAGGAGAGCTATAGAAGGGTTTAAGAAGAGAGTGGAAGATATAAATATAGATTAAAGCGGTCGCAGGGGCTTCTTTTATGTTTAAATAGGAGTTATGGAGCGAGGAAGGAGCGGAGGATATACTTAGTTAGCATTAAAGCTCTAAAGCCTCATCCATTAGATAGAATCAATGACATCTCTCTACCTACCCACGACCGATAACCTTCGTTGCCTGTGTTTCTGCAGCAGGGTTGTTATCCTGGTCAATTACGATTGATTGCGTGTCTACCACTGAGCTATTGGAGCCATTACCGATTGATCTATTTGTCTTCTTATAATATATATAGTCTATTTGGGCAATCAATACCTTTGAGATTCATGCCTGATGGTTTGTATATCGAATACCTCTGGTGGTCCTCGGTATCCAACACACAACACCATCGCCCCATCTCAAACAACTAAGATCTCAAACAACACACGCACATCTGACCATTCCCTGTCCCTTACCAAACCATCCCATAAGCTTCCCCCCCCCCCCTTTCTACTTCCTACATAACTTTCTTCTGACAAAAGCAACCTTAGCATCTCGCATAGCCTCCATTCCCCCGAACAGCCAGAATCCATATCGTGCAAAAGCTCAACGGCAAGCTGATAGTACTGCGCAAAAAGGGCTCCACCCCGTCACTGATGGCCTCGTCTCACTACTACTAGGTTTCCAGGTAATCATTCAGTATCACGAGATCAATCTAAAAAGTTTTCCCACCGACGGAGTCTACAGAGAGCACGAATTCCAAATCAGATTTCAATAATCACTCAATGAAAATGAACCAGATTTCTGGATGTTTTAATTGCATTTTCTAAACGAAGGGGTTCGAGGTCTCATGGCACGAAGGCCCGCCTGGTCAAGTATGTACAAGAATGGTATGGTATGGAAGTAAACGCACGCACGCTTTCGTTGAATGAAAATGAGTATCTATGTTAATGGTCGTTAAAGTAGACACGAGCTTTCGCTGGAGAAGTGAAGTATGTGAGTAACGTTCGATGCTGAAAGAGGTTTCGTAAAGCCTTTTGGGGGTATGTGCATGAATCGGCGAAGAATGGATGAATGTATCTTATGAATGATGCTGAGGGTATCTTGCTCTCACTCGCATGCGGACCGTGATATCCTGCGCCGGTTGGATTCCTGACTCTGAACGCCAATGCTATCGTGAATGCGATTTTCATGAGGAGCAGGGTCTATGAGAGACCTGAGGTTGTAAGTGCTGCTCAAAAGGGGGAGGAGCCTGGTTTCCATTCCCACTGGCCGCGCCGTTCACGTGACCTGCATGGCCATTCGTAGGGTGAATGTAAGGTGATTGGTACTGCGGAGCTTGTTGATGCTGTGCGGCTTGCTGATTATGCGAAGCCTGCTGTTTGGCTTCTTCTGCCTTTCGCCTCCGCTGGTTGAGGTCCCCGATGATGCCCGTGATCCTCTTCTTCGCAGAATCTTTGAGAGCCTGTGGCTCTGGGCTGTACTTGAGGGCATCGAGCATTGCGCGACACTGTGTGACGGAGTTGACGTGCGGACACGTCCTGGCGTATCCGTAGTGTGCAAGGCCGCAGAGGCCGCAGTGCTCGACGCCAGCCTGCTTGAGGGGACAGTAGCCTTGATGGTGAACACTGCCGCAGGCAACACAGTGTACTGGGAGATCTTCTGCTTGATCATTGGCTCCATCGAGGACGATTATGTTGGACGGCGGCCCAGGCGGTGGTCTAGAGGTGGGCGGCAGAGAATTATGTGGCGAATAATAATTCTGTGGCATTGGTGGAAGGGGCGTTCTATTATAATTATATCCTTGGTTATTGTGGTGCATATAGCTATCCGTCGGATGTGCTACTGTATTGAAACCTTGGACATTCTGTTGGCTGTGACCGTTCGCTGGAGGTAGCGGAATGCCGCCGGGAGTGAGTACAGGTACTTCGGCACGCTTGAATGTAGGAGCTGGTCTCTTCCCTCCGGCTCTCCAAGCAGGAACTGCCCTAACCTTGGTTCCTTTGGGAGATGCTCGGGGTACTGAGGGGCGAGAGCGGCGTCGTGGTGGTGCTGGCTGTTGTTGCTCATGTGCACCAGAATCGTTGTTTCCTTTGGGTGATACTTGGGGCACTGAGGGACGAGAGCGACGTCGTGCGGGTGCTGGCTGTTGTTGCTCAGATACAGCAGAATCATGGACGTCTTCCTCCGCACTATCAACAGCATCGTCGCTCTCCTCGCCACGCTCCATAAAGTCCGTGTCACTGTCCGAAGCTTCAGCACGTCCTTTACCTTTTCTCCCTGCAGGCGATGATGCATGACCGTGACCGATTTGCTTGGAGTAATCGATGGTCTGTCAAAATCAACACTAAGCCCGTTTGGTCTCAAAAGAATGAATGGAGTGACTTACTTGACGCTTACGCTTGCCCCTACCAGATTCTTCCTTCTTTGCAGCTGCAGCCTCTGCGACCTCACGCGCACGCTCTTTCAGTATGGCCTCCCATACTGAAGGATCGGGCTCGGCACCATCGGCCATGTCCATGCCATCTTCAAGAGTACCCTTATCATTCGCCCAGACTCGGGCAAAGCTGAACTGCGACTCAGCCGTCTTGTCATTATCAGTTTTGGTGTCTTCAATGAGACTACGATCCAGGAGCCGGTCCACAGAAGCAGAGTCGTACTTGATGTCTTGAGTATCGTCACCCTTGAACAAAGCGTCTGCTCCATGCTTTAAGATAGACTGGACATCGAGACCGGTGTCCTCGTCAGCGTCCATCTGCTCGATCATGAGGTGATCCAGAGCCATCTTCTTTTTCCCAACCTGCATCATCTTCTCCTCAGCAGAATTGCGGGTAGTCATTTGGAATATCAGGACTTTTTTCTTTTGCCCAATTCGATGAGCTCTCGACAAGGCCTGGATGTCCTGGTGGGGATTCCAGTCAGGATCGAGAATAATGACCGTATCAGCAGTCGCGAGATTGATCCCTACACCGCCCGCACGAGTGGAAAGCATGAAGGCGAAAATATTAGAATTTGGCCTGTTGAAGTTATCGATGAGTCTCTGCTTTTGTAAGGAGCCCATACTACCGTCTAGGCGTTGATGTGAGAGTCCAAGGCCGTCAAGGAAGTCTTCGACTATATCGAGCATATCAAGGAATTGGCTAAATATCAAGACACGATGACCACGCTCTTGCAGCTTTGGTAGCATGATCTCTAGGAGCTGTAATTTTGAGGATGCATCCACGAGATGACGATGCGATTGAGTGGCATTTGGGGTCCTCGTCTCAATCGCTTTGCTGTAAACGAACGGATGTGCGAGGCACTTCCTCAGCTGCATCATGAGATTATTTAGGTTGGCACGTTCCTTCTTACCCAAATTGTCCTTGGCACCGATTATAGACATCATCAGATCGGGATTCTTTTCGAGGATTGACTTGTAGAGCTCCTTCTGTAAGACGGACATCGAAACAGGAAGAATGATCTGAGCCATTGGAGGAAGGAAGTCGAGGACTTCAGCCTTTGTGCGCCGTAGAAACATTTCGCGAAGGCGTGTGTGTAATTCCGCAATATTTTCTTCTGTCAGGGTGGCGTATTCCTTCTCCATTTCTTGGGCATTGACTGAGTGATCGAGGAATTGGAGGAGATTGAACAACTCCCGGGCGTTATTTTGGAGAGGTGTGCCGGTTAGGAGCAGCTTGAAAGGAGCTTTCAAAGCATTCAATGCCCCATATAGGATGTTCCTATCGCTCTTCAGGCGTTGGCCTTCATCTACAATCAGCCCAGCCCATTTGACCTCGCGAAACTTTGACTGAAATTCCGTCTCCTGTGCTGCGTCATAAGAGGTTATGACGACGTGACACGCCAGATTTTTGTCGCCGCGTGGGAAAAGCTCATGCTTAGCGGAGAGTTTTTTAGCCTGGGCTGATCCGTAATAGGTCACTACGCGCAGTGAAGGTGCCCATTGTTTAATTTCACGTCTCCAATTGGGACACGTGGAGTTTGGCACGACGACTAGAAATGGCCAGCAGCTGTGTTTGGCCATGAGAGCTGCCATGAAGCCAATGACCTGGATAGTCTTGCCTAAGCCCATCTCGTCTCCTAGGATTGCGTTTTGTTTCCGATACCACTGATAGTAGATCCAATTGAGACCTTCCAATTGGTAAGACATCAGCTCACCACCAGTTAGGATTTCAGGCTGATTTTCCAGCACAACTTGGGTCTTGAAATTTTGGATTCCACCGACTCGAAGTGCTCTTAGCCGCTTGTTGAGGTCCTCTTTCACTGGTAGATATATGAAAGTACCCGAAACCAATTCTTCATAGGCCGCCTCGAAATCTGCCCGTCTCTCGGCATTCTCTTGGCTCGGTGGCTCTATCCATACCACGTCCTCATAGCCTAGGCCTTTGAATTTGACTAAGGCTCGAATAACGTCTTTTATCCGCTCTTTGGCAATTTTCTCGGTTGCCGTGCTATACACACTTGAGTATTCAACTTCGAAGACAATGTCCACACGCATGAAATCTTCGGGAATGGCCTCTTCGGTAGTCATTCTTGGCATGTTATTGACGTTGTCCCGTTTCATGAAAGCCTTCCGTGTTGCGCTGGCGGTGATGCCCCATACCCAGTCGCCCGGCATCCACTTCGAGTCGATGTAAGGCAACTTCTTCCATTTCACAAGATATGCTTGCATGTCCCCTTGAAGCATTTCTGTTGATTGTCCAGGCTGATAGGTGTCCACGTTATTGGGTCGCCATGCTACAAGAGATTCAACTTGACCAGGAGCCGTCATACATTCGTTGCATTTCCATTTAGGCTTGTATTCTTCAAAGAGTTGGGCGCCGAGCTCTTCCTCATCCTGACCTTGGGAAATTGCGGTACGAGAATTGATTGGAAGATGATGCAGGTGACAGCCTCGATAGCAATCCACACAGCGAAAGAGAAGGGTCTTATGATTGTTAATCTTACCAGGCGGAACGTCGATAACGGGATCCTCGCCATCGTTATCTTCTCGCTCTTTCTGCTCTTGTTGGGGAGTTTTACGCTCTCGAAAGGGGTTGGTAGATTCGCCAGGTTCACGGCAAGCCGAGCACAGTCCGAGATCTGGAGCCATCGGATCCTTCTTGACCCCGATGCAGCGTCGGCATTGAAGGACGAAATCCTTTCTTCCGATCTTTGTCACTAAGTGGTCGCGTCCATTTCGCGGTCCCAAGCACTGTTGATGATACGAGATAGTGCAGCCTTGGCAGTAGGTTAGTGGACCCTTTTCCTCGTCGTCGCCAGTTTTGTAGCAAACATCACAATGTTCAGAATGACGCTGACGAAATTCATGGTCTTCTGGGAGCCTCTTGAAGTGCTCTTTTGCACCGACGAATTTGGGGGTGCTGTTCGTCATGTTTAACTGCTCAGGGATCTCGTCTTCTCCGAGTTCACGCATGTTTCGAGATCCTACATTCCTTCCGGATCTTCTAACCTCTGCTTCCGATGCAGAGTAAGAAGATGAAGGAGAGCGATTTCGACGAGGCCCACGGAGTAGCAATCTCTTCGTCTGGCTAGGTGCTGAATTCTTTACGCTAGTTCGCTTCTTCTTACGGAGTCGGTTGTCATCACTGCTGCCATCACGATAGATCTCTCCGGATAATTCTTCCAAAGTGACAGTATCATAGTAGTTGACGTTTCTCGCTCGAGTTGATCGTGAGCTTCGATCCATCTTGTGTTGTGAACGGAACGGTCGAGCACGCGGGCGACCTCTCCGAACGGAGTGATTAGAAGTAGTGAGCTCGTCGTCTGAGGATAGTGTGAAGGTGGTGATGTGTGTCTTGCGGAGATCCTTTGATCTCCGAGTTTGCCTTGACGAACTGTCAGGGGCCGATTCCACCGAGTCAGAGACCTCAGCAACTTGATGATCGTAAACAGCTAGGAGAGTCGGGCCATCCTCGAGCTGAAGAAGCTCATCAAACGTCAACTGTAGAGGGCGTCAGTAGTTGCGTACGCATGAGCGATGAAGAACCCATATGGTGGGTGATGTGAGGTGAGGTGAAGGAGAAGGATGTGTTTTGAAAATCATAGCGGAATGGCAGTGTGGGAATACTCGGCTATCTCCTGACACAAAAAGGGGTTTACCCGAGTGAGAGCGAGAATTAAAGTACACAAAAACATGCTATGAACTTACCACCTCTTCGCTCTCATCATCGAATCGAACGAGATATTCCACGAGTCCTCCATCATCATAGTTCTCCAGGATCTCCGTTGCTACAGGCAGCTCATCGTATCGACGATACTCCCATCCATTCTGGACGGGGGGAACGATGACGGCGATCCCGTTTCTCCTCACAGCCTCCTCGTCGAGTGCCACACCTATGTCTTCACTGGTAGCCGAGGGACTTCCTTCAGATACAAATAGAGGCGATTCGCTATCTGCCGCAATTGCTGCGGGACGTGCATCTTCTTCTGGCTGTAGGGTGGAATACACGTTAAGACCAATGTTGGGAGACCTGTCTACCACTTCTTCTTCTTCTGCTCCGTCCAGGTCAATCGCCTGCTCTTCGGTATCCCCAGTACCATTGGTGAGCTGGCCTTCGTCCGCCATGTTGCTGTGGATAATTGACTAATCCAGACTCCCCATCATGAGGTTCAAGAAGTCGCAAGTATTAGCGTTGGCGATACCGCCAGATTCTTGGATGAAAAGGTGGCTCCCATCAGCGTGGATATCGAGGCGACTGTAGGAGAGAGAAAGTACGACTTGAACGAGAGACCTGCTAGGTGAAGAGAGCTTCTTGTGCTATGAGAGTGAGCTTTGAAGGTACGCCCCAAGCTCTCAAAAGACAAAATCAGACTAACGATGTATATGTGTATATCAGCAAGAGCCAGTTCACCGACGCGACCTTCAAGAAACACCTACACCCTAGCTATTGTCGAAAGTGTGTGCTTGTCACGGTCTATGTTAAACTCATGAAGTGCTCACCAATAGACGCGAATCCCTGTCCATTCGGCCCTTCATTGTTCCGCGATAACCTATGCCAAGTGATATCGTACTCGTATTGAGACTCACTTCCAGTATGGCATTCCATCCCTACTCTATCATCTACCTACAGCACAGCAATGGCAACCCCAAACCCAATGGCGCACACCTATCCCACCCCCCCTCTCCTCGTCTCAACCGAAACCCACTGCATAGCCGGCATCCTCACCACAATCCACGGCCTCGCCGAACTCCACCCAGACATCCACGCCGTAGCCTGCCTCTGGCTCCTCCACCCCCGGCTCCAAACCCAATCCTGCATGTCCCCCCTCGCCTCCTCCACCATAAACGCCTGGAACTCCCGACTCCAAAACCGCAAGGACAAAAAGGGCGCAATTGGTCTTATAGCAGTCTCATTCGATCAGCGAAACCATGGGTCTAGAGAAGTATCGCCATTGGCGAACGAGGCTTGGAAATCGGGCAATAAGAGACATGCGCAAGATATGTTCACCACCTATCGTACATCCCCTAACCCCTATAATCCCCGGCCTCAAAACTAACATCCACTAGACGGCACCGCGCTCGACACCTCGCACCTCCTAACCTACCTCCCCTCCTACATCTTCCCCACCGCATCCCACACCCTAACGCACAACCTCGTCCTCGGCGTCAGCCTAGGCGGCCACGCAGCCTGGCACTGCCTGCTCCACGACCCCCGTATCACCACCGCCATAATAATAATCGGATGTCCGGACTATATCCGGCTAATGAGCGATCGCGCGCGGCTTTCGAAATTGGATTCTTGGGCGAAGGGCGAGCCGCAGGGGGTGGAGTTTTTGGGATCGGAGGATTTTCCGGGGGGGTTGGTGGAGGCGGTGGGGAGGGTGGATCCGGCGGGGTTGTTATTGGGGGAAGTCATGGCACGGCGGGATGATTTCTGTGAGCAGGAACTCGCGGAGAAGGAGAGAGTCAGGTTGGTGCCATTGATGAAGAGATCGTTGCAGGGGAAGAGGATTCTCAATTTGGCGGGTGGAAGTGATAAATTGGTCCCGTATAAATGTAGCGAGCCGTTTTTGAAATGGCTCAAGAATGCCACTGCGCCGAATGGCTTCTTCGCTGACGGCGGCGTCACGTTGAAAAACGTGGTTTTCGACGGTGTAGGTCATGTGATGAGCTCGGGTATGGTTGATGAAGTGCATGATTTCGTCCTAGATACTTTAGAGCAGTCTTCAATGGAACCCGCTGGTAGGGAGTCCAAGATATGAGATGATGATAAAGATTGTATTAAAATTTGTGGGTCTGATCGTCTCTTTATATACATTTGAACGAATGTCTATTGGTGTCTCTTCCGCATGCGCCATGTCCCTTTTGCACCTGGTATGCAAATGTTTGCAACTCCAATCCAACTCCTCAGCAAACGAATGCTCACTCTGAAGTCTCCCTCTTGCACAGCCCTGGAGCTCGTTCCCGAACTCAAAAATCACAAGCAGAAAAATCTCGTGCTCAGCCACCCATGCACATGCAAATCAAGAGGTATGCTCATGTTCATGCTCATGCCAATGTTCACAGCGGAATCTCCCGCCTCATCACTCACGCATAAAACCAATACAGCGCCGCATACTGCACCTCGATCGACCCGCTAGGAAACGGACACGTCGGCGGCGCTTTGCCCCCAGCAGTCACAACACGATAAACCTCCGACAACCCCCTACTCCCCCCCGCATCCACAAGCCTCAACCAATCCACAGCCCCGAACCCCTGTCCCCCAGCCCCCGGACATGCGCCCGCCGGCGCCGGAATATTACCGGTTTTCTTCGCGGTCAAGAAACCTGTGGAGCCGAGATCGAAGGTTGGTTGGCCGGCGCCGTTGAAGTAGTGGTGGCCGAGCAAAGGGATGGAATATTCGGAGAGAAGGTCAGTGTTGAAATTTATGAGATATTCGGGAAGGAGGTCGAGGATTTGGGTTCCTTCTTGGGGAGGGATTAGTTGGAGGAGGGCGGAGGCGTCGAGGAGGGAGGCGAGGGCGCCGATGGCGACGGGGGTGGGGGTTGTGGAGGCGGACGTGTTGGTGGTTGGGGTGCAGGTGTAGTTTTGGGTGCCGCGGCCGATGCCTATGGCTTTTAAGGTGCCGGATGGAGAGGCGAGGGATTGGGAGCCTGGTGGTTGGGGGTTAGTATGGCTCGTCGTGTAATTGTAAAATCAATTAGATGATTGCGGGAGGGCTCGTAAAAAAGGCGTGCATATATTGGTGGTGAAAAACTTCATGGGTAATTCATCTCTGGGGGGGGGCTGTGGACAAATTGGACTTACCATCGGAGAGGGGAACATTGTATCCAGAAAGACTAGGTCTATCGTGACGAGGGTGATTTGGTATTGCAGAACGTTTTGAGGGTAGTGCTTCAGTCGTGGAGAATAGGGCAAGAAGCGTGACTCCTGATAGTGCGAGGAAAGACGACAGAGAGCTAGGCATGATGATGATGTGGGACGAGGATGTCCGTGAGGAGGCTCGAAGGGGTTTTATGGGTGACTCGTCATGTAGGAGCAGAAAGCATGTACATGAAATGGGTTGGTGAGGATAAGAATAATGTCAGTGCGAATATACAAGTTGTTGGTGATGACAGGTAGTTGCAAGGCGGTGGATAAGTAAGCTGGGCTTAGGAATGTTGGAGACAAAGCTGTCTTTTTTAGAAGGATTTTGAGAGGTACCAGGGTAGAGGAATGAAGGTGAAGCTCTACCCTTGCAGCAGAGGAGGGCGGCTGAAACGAAATGCTACTCGTCGCTTCCCCTCTTGACAGTACGCACGCAAGGCAGCTTGTAAAGATGCGAAATTGGAGCAGATAGCGAAGCAAAGAGATGGAGATTGGCAGACGCTACTGCTGTGTACTGTACCTCTTGAGTATGCATGGCCTTGAGAAACCTCCCGACCTACCGTGTCCCAAGAACAAGCGCTTGGAATCGATAGTGCAGGCTACAGGTTGCCCCAAACCGTCGTTACCTTGGGGGCTGCATTGTTCCCCTCTCTGGGAATCTATTAATATTCTGGAGAAAGGCAAAGAGAAAAGCGTAATGGGCAAAATTGGGGGACGAGACGAAGGTGGAGATCTCTAATCGCCCTAACCATGCCATCCCCCTGCCATTTGCTTCGACGGGACGTTCGGCGGGACCGTGGCCCGTACTTGCCGCCTGTAAGCCGCACTATTTTGCTTGGGGCGATGCTCAAAGGGGAAGGCCACTCAGCCTGTAAGATCAGATCTGCTGCAGCTAGCATTCGATCCGCTCCATGGAGTTTGGTGGGTTCTGGTAGTGTGGTCGCGCGTATGTCTGTCAGAGTTTAGAAGGCTTGGGAGGTTGGTCCGCGGCGCTTACAGGCCAGTGGTAAGTGGTCTCGCTAAGGAGCGGTGCATGATTGCTGCATGTGGAGCAGATGGGAAAGTCTTGTCAAACAAGATTGCCACCACGAGCTGCTTGTTATCCAGTGTTGCTTCTTGATTCTGTTCAGAGAGCTGCTCGTCGATTTCGGGCGACGGATTGGCAGCAATGGCAAGCTTGAAGGCGAACAGGTTGGATCGACGACATGTCGAGAAATAGAAATAGATCTGCGTAAGCGACTCTTCTTTGTTCCAACATCCAGGTAAGGCGCCAGTGCATATGCAGTCAGGCGTTCGCCGTCGTGATATCTTTGGAGACCTCAGAGCTCATCTGTGTTCCGTAATCGTCAATTCGCAGGCTAAAGTACAAGTAGAAAGGAACATGGACTGAAGGTCAAGAGTAACTCCGAGAAAACCCCAACTCCTCGCTTGTCCGTTTGCTTCCAAATAAGTAGTCCGCTGATGAGACGTTTCGGCCGCACCATTATACTGCAGGCTTCCCGCGCAGAGCAGCCTTTACTCCCCACTTCCTTACGGGCTAATCCTCATTGTTTTCTTGCCCATGCCGCCAAGCCCGCTTCCATGGCCCAGTCTCTCCGAAGCCTCGATGCTGGTCCTCCTGCATGCCCTCCAACACCTGACCAAGACCCCCGCTCCGATATCGCCCAAGTACGACATTCATGCCGTCCTTACTTTTGGCCAAAGCTTCCCTTGTTCGCTTCAACCCAATGATCTCGATGCTGCGCTGAAGTGAAGACGTTGACCATGTGGAGAAGAAGCCTTTCTTCGCCGGAGCCTCGTCCTCTGAGTCCGTGGATACTGGACTCATTGCACGGTTTTCGCCTCTGCGCCGCAGCAGCTTTGCCTGCCCGAGTCGTGATCGCAATGTGACTGTTGTTGTAACGTTCGTCCCTTCGTTCTTCGTGCTTTCCACCAAGTCACTGCTTGAATTGTGTGGAGTCGCCGAGCGCCGCTCATAGACCTGCTTCTCTATGATGCTCAAGATTCCCGTCCACTCTAGGTTTTTGGTCTCTGTCTTCATCCAGCCCTCCTTGACGTCTACCACACTCTTCTCGAGTATGTAACTCTGACCCGCATCGCCGCTCGACCCCAATATACCATTCGGTAGAAGCTTCAAGACTGTGGGAGGGATCTTCGATCGTTTGAGGTGTAATCTCGTAGTGCTGAGCTGCTGAGTAGTTGGGTCAAAATGACGGTCGATGACATCGGTGGATAGCACGTGAGTCGCGTATGGATTCGGATAGCGCAGGAAGTAGGCTAGGCTCACGGCAGGAAAGGGATAGTCATAGTTGAAAGAATTCTCATAGAACTTTACCATGATCTAGGTAATCTCCATGGACTGTTTGAGCGTTGGAAAGCCTTAGGCTAGAGATGGGGAGGCGAAAGCTGTTGGAAAGCTTCCCCGGACGGGAAGTCGGCGTCTTCAGATGCCGATGTCAATGCCAAGCAATTTCCTTCGAATGATATGATTGAGTGCACAACGCACATAAGACGTGGTGTTTTGACTTACATATGACTATTGCAATATGAGGTTGAGGTTGAGAATCTCGATACGTGTCATCATTATCCCCATTTGATAGCTCAACATTACTACTTGAATTCATGTTTGAAGCTCATACTCTCAAAAGAAAAGGCCAAAGTGCGTCCCGCAATCAATTGACCACCATCAGTAGCCTTTCTCGCTCGCAATGGCAGCGGTATCCGAAGTTCCAGACGAGCTCGGCCAGCCGCCAGCTCTCTCTGCGCTGTCACTGGCCGAAGCATCACAAGAATTGAAGACAAAGGAGCAAATCATAACACCTTTCGATGTCTCCGGGGGTGTGGACGAGCATGGCAAAGCGGTCGCAATTGATTATGATAAGCTCATCAACAATTTTGGGTCTCAGAGGATCGATAAAGCGATACTGGAGAGGTTTGAGAAGCTCACGGGGCGCCCACCACACCGTTTACTGCGCCGGGGAATGGTATTTAGTCATAGGGATCTAAATCTGATTTTGGACAAATACGAGAAAGGCATCCCTTTTTTCTTGTACACAGGAAGAGGTCCTAGTAGCGATAGTATGCATGTAGGACACTCGATACCTTTCGAGTTCACCAAGTACGTGCTGCCCCTCCACCAACAGTGTATGGTGCTGATGAATGTTCCCATCAGGTACCTCCAAGACGCTTTCAACGTACCCCTAATAATAATGCTCACGGATGACGAAAAGTTTCTCCATTCTCCAAAGCTTTCACTCAAAGAATGCCGGAGATTCGCTCTGGAGAATGCCCTGGACATCATAGCGATTGGCTTCGATATGAAAAAGACATTTATCTTCGCTGATACTGAGTTTATATACGGTGGACATGGAGCAGCTTTTGGCTACAACATCTTAGAAATGGGCAAGAAGACTACGAACAATCAGATTAAGGGGACATTCGGATTTACGGATACGTAGGTGGTACCCTTGATTTTTCACGGTCATAGAACACCAGAGTGTTACCATGCTGATCGGGACGACAGCAACAATATTCTAGAGTTTGCCTTCCCAGCCACTCAATCCGCAACCTCATTCGCCACCTCATTTCCCTTCATCTTCGGCTCTAATCCCAAGACCGTCTCCAAAATTCCTTGCCTTATCCCCTGTGCGATAGACCAAGACCCCTATTTTCGCCAGTGCCGTGACAATGCTCCGCGGCTGAACCTTCTCAAACCAGCACTAATCCACACAGTCTTTCTGCCCTCACTACGAGGCTCCGAATCAAAGATGTCAGCATCAGACACCGACTCGAGCATTTTCTTGAGCGATACAGATAATCAAATCAAGAAAAAGATCGGAAAAGCCTTCTCAGGAGGCCAAGACACCAAAGAAGAACAGGAGCGAATAGGCGGCCGGACCGCCGTAGATGTCCCATTTCAATATCTCTCCTTCTTCCTAGAAAGCGACGACGAATTAGAATCTATCAAAGAGCGATATGAGACCGGAAGAATGCAAAGTGGTGAGATGAAAGCTACAGCAACAAAAGAACTGCAGGCATATGTTGCGGCTTTCAGGGAGCGACGGAAAGCAGTGACTCCAGAAATCAGAGACGAATTCATGAGACCGCGACAGCTGATCTTCAAAAGTATGCCGTCGGAGAAGGAGCGATTGGCGACTATTGAAGAGAGGAAGACGTCGTTGCAAGAGGAGTTGGCGAGGTTGGAGGAAGAGCTGAAGCGGTTGCATAGTAGCGATGATTCTCCATAATTCATCTTGATAGAGATGATCGATGAAACAAACACTCACAACACTGCCTTTCATGCATGAATTCAAATATTCAATTCCGCTCTACTGGTCCAGAACCGAAAGCTGAAGTGCTTGGACCCATTGAAATCCATTCTTCGGTGATCGAATCTTACACACCTTTCGGACTCAGGGCTAGCTAGAGTACGCTTCAATATATGGCAATCTCCCAGAATAAAGTACATACACGTTGGAAGAAGAGATTAGCATAAGTGGACTCCGTTGGAAAACATGCATGGTCCTCATTGACTTTGGCCTCTAATAGTTGCAACTGAATTGTCATGTAACGATTCACCGTACCTGTTCGGGCTACAGAAGTTCGTAGCATAGTGTAAGTTCCTCACCCGCGTTTTGAAACCTACCAAACACGCTGTAGATTGAGGTCCCAGAAATTTTTAGATTCATTTTTCCTCAGGAACCTGTACAATGACATCGCCAATCCGGCTGTCCTTCGTCTGACATTTGTTGCACCTCCAGGGTGCCTTTTTCAGAAAATCCCCATTGATCAACGTTCGTCCCTTGAGCTCAGATCAAACATCCTCCTCTTCTCCCTCCACCTCCGGCTCCAACTTTTTCAGAGCAGCTCCACCGCTCCCCTTTGTCCTCTTCCTCGATTTGCTGCTTCCACCTTTAGGCCTGTAGGCATCATCATTCTCTCTTTTTCTCTTCGCTTTAGTTGAAGCAGGCACCTCGCCACCGCCGATCACGTACCCTTCGTCATCGAGCAGCTCCTCTTCTGGTTCCTGTTTCGGTATTAAGGCACTGGAGGCACGTTTTCTTGAAGGCTTGGTGTTGCCGTTGCCCGTTGAGGAGGGTGGCCTGGGAGAAGGTTTGAGCCTGTGATTTGATGGCTCTGAGGCATTGGGATTGGATGGGGCTAGGTCCTTGTCAAGGTCGTGCGGTACGGGTTTGTTATCAGAATGGGCGCGGAGCCAATTGTAGACGGAGACCGGGTTGTTAATTTGTGCGTCCTTTTCTCTTTCCTTCTCAGTAGGCCTTAATGGTCGAGGAAGGAGGGGTTGGGCGTCTAGTGGTGCGATTGCAAGATAATTATCCAAAGCGGACAGATACTCGTCTTCATGAGTAGGGGACAAGTAGCTAACGGGTGATTCGTCGACAAGTTCCTCTGGCATGCCAGATTCAGGGACTGAAGAGAGTTTGGTGTGACTGATTCTCGAGAGTTTGGCAAGGCTCTGGATGTTGTCGGATTCGTGAGAAGCATCAATGATCTTCATGAGCGTGGTTTCCCTATCTTTGTACTCCTGGAGGCTGATCTCGTTGGCTTCGAGCTCTGATTTCAACTCTCTAACAGCCGCTCGCGCACTATCGACTTTGTGGTTCTCCGTGGGTGCGATATCGGGTTCCAGTCCTGGAACATCTGATGCATTTGGGGTGGGTGAGCGGAGGTCGTAACGAAGTTGGGAAGGAATTTTGGCATTTGCGTTGACTTCGAGGAGAAGGTCAAGCAGTTGGCTGTTCCGCAATGGTCAGTGAGCGAGTCAATTGTAATGCTACTGGTGAGGCTACTCGTTCTGTTCCTGGATTCGTCGAGCGATTCTTGTGGCATGTTGCTCTTCCTCATACAATCTGCTGTTCTCCCTCATGCGATCCTTGAATTGGTGTCTCAACTTCAGAAATTTCTTCCTGAGAAGGAGTAATCAGCAAGGAGAGTACGATTTGCAAGTGAATTACCCACTTATAAGACTTGTATTTCGGCTTGCCTGGCTCCTCGGTTGTGGATGCAGGATGTGGAACCGCAGGAGCAGCATTGCCTGGGTCGTTCACAGTAGCGAAAGACATGGTGAGAAGCAAAGTAGCCTGTCAATTACTTATGATCTACCTTGACAGATCACTGTTTAAGGTGGTACTTGTCGTCTTCATGTTAGCGGCATGATCGCCAAAAGCGCGCCGAGCCGAGGTTCTCCCGGCCGCTGTATTTGAAAGAATCTTTTTTTGAATTTATCTACAAGAAGGTACAAAAGGCATACAATAAGGGGAGCCGTAATGGGTCGTCACTCTACGGCAATAGTCGCGGATACGATTACTCCACCAGCGTCACCCTCCAGGAAACGAAAGCGAGACCACAGCCCTGCAGCAGAAATCGAAGTTGACGTATCCGCACCAGAACCTCCGTCTAAAAAAACTCTTCGCAAATCCAAGAAGCGCAAGACTGCTCCTACTGTCAAAGAGACAAGGACGAAAGGAGATGCTGAGATTGCTGTTCTCAACAGCGCTCCTGAAGTGGACCTCGAAACAACGAATGCCGGAACAAAGCGGTCGGACTACGGGTTATGGATTGGCAATCTGCCATGGACAGTGACAAAACTAGATCTATGCACATTCTTCACGAAAGATACAAGCATCAGCGATGACATGATCACTCGAGTGCACATGCCTCCACCAAGCAAGCACGCTATTGCATCTTCGAAACAAAGGATCAAGCCGCAGAACCAGGGGTTTGCCTATGTCGATTTGTCGTCCGAAACAGCTTTGGCGGAGGCCCTAGGACTAAGTGAAAAGCTAATTACAGGAAGAAGAGTATTGATTAAAGATGCAAAGAGCTTTGAAGGACGGCCAGAAAAGCCGAAGGGAGATGGCGCCTCAGCTGCAAATGCTGCGAAGCCACCCAGCAAGCGTATTTTTATTGGGAACTTAGGCTTCGATACCACGAAAGAGATACTCAAAGATCACTTCGCGCGTTGCGGGGAGGTTTTGGATGTGCATGTTGCGACTTTTGAGGACACGGGAAAATGCAAGGGCTATGCTTGGATAGATTTTACGGAATTGGAGGCTGGCGAAGCTGCTGTTAGAGGCTGGGTGAACTTCGAACAGGACGGCGATGCAGATGACGAGGATCATGAGATCGCTAAGGCTTTGGCGGACGAAGCGAAGCCTAAGAAGAAGCCAAGATTGAGGAAATGGTGGGTCAATAGACTTGAGGGTCGACCACTGAGGATGGAGTTTGCGGAAGGCAAAGAAGTGAGATATAAGAAGCGGTATGGTAAGGAAGACATTGCGCGGAATGACGGAGACACAGGAATGGATGGAAAGCCACAGCCAACAACCGAACTGATCAATGAAGAATCCTTGTCCGCTCGAGGTAGCGGAAGAGATGTTACGCATCGGAAGCCCGCCAGGAAGATAGACGCACGGAACATCAAGCCTGGTGCTGCCCTTGCGGCCGCTCCACGGTTGACTGGCGGCATTGTTGAGAGCCAAGGGAAGAAAACAACTTTTGCATAGCGAACCTATAGTTGTTCCTCATGGCAATCAGTCGCGAGATAGGTCGAAGCTCCTGCGGCTCTTATTCTCCAAAATCCCCATGGTCTATGCCCAACCTTTGTAGAGATTACCGCTCCGATCAGTCATGTCCATCATCCGCTGTAATCTCTTCGACAATTCCCCAGCCGAAACCCCTCACACCATTGCTCAGTACCACTTTTTCCCCCACTCTTACGCTCACTTTGTCTACAATCCCTTCTGTGCAAAGGCGCTCGTCCAGTGCGTATTGCCGCGTCGTCCCCAGATTGCCTCCGCACTTTGCTGACGGCGTGATCCAACACTCTCCACGATTGAAGTATGGAGTAGTAATGGTCCCCTCCATAATGTGACTGGAGGCATTGAAGATCAGAATCTCTATTGGCAGAGGAGCAGGTCCACCTCCTGAAGATTTGATCATAGGTATGGTCTTGGAACGAGCATCATCGTACTGGGCGCGACTTGTGGTCTTGTGCTTTGTGAAAGGGGTTGGTGTTGTCGGAATTGTAGAGACGAAGATACGAAAGGTAGGGGGAGAGCCAAAATCGGAGCATGATATTAAATCTGTAAAGGAATGGGGGAGAAGGCAATTTTTGAGAGCAGCGGCGACTTTGGTTGAAGTTATATTCAAGGTGCCGTTGAGAGAGAGCGCCACTCGCATTTTCAGCGGCACTGTGAGACTTCCGTCACCACAAGTGGACTTCAAGTGGGCTTGGATGTGCTGTTCGAGGCTTGAAATCTCCCTTTGAGAAGTTTCTGGCCAGCCAAATTCCTTTGCGGCAGCAAGCATGCGATCTCGGTGACGAGGTAGCATATACAGTTGGGACGACAGGGAATCATTAGACACGCAGTCCTCCTCCGCCAGGGGTCGTGAGAGAAGCGTATCTTTGCGTAGAGAAGTTATGATCTCGAAATCATCGGGAATGGGATCCATGACAGGTATCTCGATTTCGTGTTGACCTCCGTTGGCCGTGTATATCATGCGACAAAATAAAAAGTGCAAGCTTCACTTATTGTCTTAAGGTCGCCTATGCTGCTAGCAAAGAACAGGCAGATTTGCCTACTCAGAAACATGAAATGTTGAGCAAAAATAGACTTGAGAAAAGATGAAACTACTTTTCTCGTGTCCACTAGATAACTGCTCTATCCTGCACGACCGATACTTACCATGAAACGCATTCAATGTCCATCTAGATCCATCGACTAAACGTACGTCTGTAGATTAAGACTGCTAGTGGTCAGGGAGCAACAAGACCGTATCTTCAGAGATGTTGTATCAATTTGGAATTTGGGTGCTCTAGAGGTGACTGAAATTTTGAGAAGCTTGGACCACCTTTAAATTTTTGAGCTTTCCAAATTCCGTTGGAACCTCAATCATCATCGCAACCAACAATTGGCCGTACAGCCCGACTGAAGTATTGGTATTTTTGATGCTGGAGTGAGACACACACAAGCTCTCGAGCTTCTTGTTCTTTCTTCTCGATCTGGGGGTGTTATTGCGATATGTCCGCAAAGCCTGCCTCAATACCATCTTCGCCCAACACCAGACTTGGCACCTCCTCCCTCTCCTCGGATCCATCATCACTCCCCGTTTGGGACAGACTCACATCATGGGCATCAGAGAATAGAGTCATCGTCTACACAATCGCAGGCGTCGCAGTCGTCGTCTCCGGGGCAGGAGTAGCCTACTATCTCTCGGACTCGAGAAAAAGCTCCACGACAGCAGATGAGAAGAAGAGTTTAAGCAAAAAGGAGAGGCGGAAAGCGAAGCAAGAGAAGGAGAAGGAAGCCAGCAAATCAGAACCTAAAGCGGCGAATGAGCAGCCCAAGGATAGTACGAATGAGTGCCTTAGCAACTAGCCCGTAGCATACTTACCTTTTTCCAGCACAGTCCCGAGCGCCGAAAGTTGAGTCAGATCCATTGGAGGTGATACCACAGATAGATGAGTCTACGGTCGATTCATTGACAGAGGAGGTACTGCATGCACATGCTGGTACACTCTTCTTCCAAGCTGATTTGTCATTAGGAGCGAAAGGAATATGCTACAAAATTGAAGGTCGCTGGCAACAAGGCTTATGGTGACAAGAGTTACAATGATGCAATCGAGTTATACGGCAAGGCAGTATTATGCAAACCAGATCCGATCTTCTATTCGAACAGGGCCGCCTGCTACAATGCTCTCGGCAGTTGGGAGAAGGTGGTCGAAGATACCACAGCTGCAATCAACCTGGATAATGAGTACGTCAAAGCGCTGAACAGGAGGGCAAATGCATACGAACACCTCGAGAAGTATAGTGAAGCACTATTGGATTACACGGCGAGTTGTATAATAGACGGGTTTAAGAATGACCAGAGTGCACAGAGTGTGGAACGACTGCTAAAAAAGGTAGCTGAGGCCAAGGGTAAAGCAATATTGGAAGGAAAGGAGAAGAAGCTACCCAGCCCGACGTTCGTCACCAATTATCTTCAAAGCTTCAGACCGCGTCCACCGCCCCAAGGATTAGAAGAAACTGCTGAGCTTGATGAGGAGAGTGGCAAGGGCAGACTAAGAGCAGGTCTACAAGCCATGGGCAAGAAGACTGGGGAAGGTTATGAGACGGCGTCAGCGGCATTTGATAAAGCTTTGGAGGTTGGCGATCTCGAAGAGCACGAAGCATTCGCATACAACATGCGTGGCACGTTCAGGTATCTTCGAGGAGAAAACAATGATGCATTAGAGGACTTGAGCCGTAGCGTGGAGCTCCAGCCGACATTGACTCAGAGTTACATCAAGCGAGCCAGCATGCATTTGGAGCTTGGTGAGACGGAAAATCTGTACCTGAAGAAGTCGCTGTGCTGACCAAGACAGGCAACCGAGATGCAGCGGCGAGTGACTTTGAGCAAGCCATGAACCAGCAGAAGGATGACCCAGATATCTACTACCACCGAGCCCAACTTCACTTCATCCTCAGTGAATTTGCTGACGCAGCCAAGGACTACCAGAAATCAATTGATTTGGACAAAGACTTTATCTTCTCGCATATTCAATTGGGAGTAACTCAGTACAAGATGGGCTCGATAGCTTCGTCTATGGCCACCTTTAGAAGGTGCATCAAGAACTTCGACAAAGTGCCAGACGTCTACAATTACTACGGAGAGCTGCTTTTGGATCAACAGAAATATCAAGAAGCTGTTGAGAAATTTGAAACTGCTGTGGATATGGAAAAGCAGACAAAACCGCTCGGCATGAATGTACTACCATTGATCAATAAGGCACTGGCACTATTCCAGTGGAAGCAAGACTTCCAGGAAGCAGAAAAGCTTTGCCAAAAAGCACTAATCAGTACGTCTTGGAACCGTTAAGCTGGATAACACCGCTGACTGGAGTCTAGTTGATCCTGAGTGCGACATCGCCGTGGCGACTATGGCCCAACTTCTGCTCCAACAAGGCAAGGTCACAGAGGCCCTCAAGTACTTCGAAAGAGCCGCAGAGCTCTCCAGAACCGAAGGCGAAATCGTGAACGCTTTGTCATATGCCGAAGCTACGAGAACACAATTGGAGGTCCAAGAAAAGTATCCTCAGCTCGCTAGCAGATTACAAGGTATGGGAGGGAGCATTGGGGGTCCGATGCGATGAAGTTTGCTCCGACAGTCCCCTGGAATACATCAAGTCATGGATGAGTCTACAATTGATGTTCTTCGTACTCTGCATTAGTAAATCCTATCTAGCTAATTCTCCACTTTCGAATTTCGATACTGTTTATGGCGAGATGTTTGGTTGGACGCTCTTTTGCCGGGCGACTTTGTACCATAGATGGTGAATATAAATCGAATCGTGAGGCTCTATCAACTTCTCCGATTTATTCACATGCCTGTGAGACCAAATTTGTATCATCTGGCAAGTGGTGGACACCGTTGAAATATTGAGCGTGTCCTTCGAACGATGTGGCTATCTGAAGATGCCAAGACGCTAGGTGATATGAGCGGCGACGGTCAACTTTTTCCCGGCACGTCTATGTCATCAGTCCTTAAGATTTCTTACGGCTGCTTATTCATTTCGGCAGCATGATAGCACCTTGATAGCAATTTGATGCTGGTCATCTACTAATAAAGCTACTTATGTTTATAAAGGTACCAACTACCAACAGGACTGGCCCGGATTACTCTCCTTCTGTGTTGGTGCCTGATCTGGCACCGCCACTGCCTTGTTTGCTGGCATCCACACCATTTTGACAGGAGGATTCTGTTGCAACGCGGCGGGGACGCTGGACTTGGGTGCATTATGGGGGCTCCTCGACGAAAAACCCTCATCAAGAGTAGGAGGAGAGTGGAAGACGATGGGGAGGAGGAAGAAGGTTCAGTGGCTGCTGGTGTGGAAGAGGACTCATTGAGCGAAGGATCTGCTATAAGCGACGCAGACGATGATGCGGATGGTGAAGGGAGCGATGGTGACGATAATAGCTCGCCCATTCGAGACGCCCAAAAGACAGGTCTCATGTCAAATGGACATCAGGAGAAGCCTGAGGATGCTATGCAGATGGGGGTAAATCCCAGCAAGTCCTCTGTTGCAGTGGAAATGGATGATACTGAAGCCATGATGAACGGGCTCAAGGTGTCCGGGGTCGAGGATGAAGGTGTGGCGTTCGAAGACATTGGACGACAGTCAGAGGAGCAGCCACCGGATGATGTTGCACAAGGTCGAGCGGAACCAACGAACTCGGACAATTTAGGTGACAGGAGGCGACGGGAACATGAAGAGTACAAAAAGAAGCGAGATGCAGATCCAGCTTTTGTACCCAATCGAGGCGGATTTTTCATGCATGACCATCGGTCTGCGGCACCAGGCCAAAACGGTTTCAGGCCTTTCGGCAGGGGCAGAGGCAGAGGTCGAGGTGCTGTGAGAGGGACGTTCACACCCTCTAGGTACGCTACTAAGGGCTACATCCTTCTTCTCAAAGCCAAAAGTTGCTCACTACTCAATAGCCAGCCGTTGGGTCCAGCCGACTCTCCGTGGGCCCATGACCTCCATGAAACCATTGCTCAGCCTGACATCCAACCCGCTTCTGAACAGGTACCGCCTCTGGGTCCAAGCGCACATAATCCGACGTCTGCTGTAACCAAAACACAGCCGCCGAACCGATCATTTTCGAGAACGTTGAGAATTGGAAATGTGCAAATTCGGGTTTTGCTTGAGGGCATGGAAGACCCAATAGTCTTCTCAGCCGTGCCAGTAAATCAACATACACGTCTTCCTCATCACCGACCACCACTCCGACGGGACAAGCCTGTACGTATCTCCTTGCCTGAATTACCTATACGATACATTTTCCCCTCGATGGAGCGGTCCTTTATTTTCATCCCAAGGGCCCTGCGACCTAACCAACAAGGATTTGGAAGGGTGCGTGGCAGGGGCAGTTTTGGTGGAGGTTACAGTGCTTTCGGTGGTCTCTCCAGCCGAAGAACCAGTGCATATGCTGGTAGTGCCTATTCGCCAAGCGTGGCTTTGAGCAGGCGCTCATCACTTGCTCGAGAGATTCCTGCAGAAAGTGCTGTATCGTCTGGCATAGGAGCTGTGCAGAGGATGGCCCCAGTCGTACGGTTACCCCCTGCCGCTGAGCAAAATGAGCCATCGAGTCAACAAGCTACTGCTGGCCTTCATGCTGCTCCCACCGTCAACCTACCCCAGCTATCAGCATACCCTCTTCCTCAAAAACCTACGTTCCGCGAGAATCGTCCTACGACTCTCCCAATGCAACATCCGAAGCCGCAGAGGACATTGCAGGTTGCAGACATTGACTCTCCTGCCACACTTGAGTTTGATCCACCTCAGCAACAGCAACAACTACCCTTCCACCAGCAAGTTCCAACGCAAATGGCTGGGCAAGTCTATCCAGCAGACTATCAACATTCTCGACAACCATCGCATCCCAGCCAAGCTTCTGTTGGGACACCGCTACCCCAGATACCGGATCGAGCCATACACGCTCAGCCTTTCCAGCCATATCCTTACCACCACCCACAAAGCTTCTATCCCCAGCAATTTCCACCACCAATGTACTATTACCCTCCTCCGGATCAAGTCACAGGGGCTCCTTCGGCCGCCGCCCCTGCCTTCGTGCCCGGCCAGCAGTACCACTATCCAATGCCATTTGCGACTGCACCACCCCAACCACAATCACAACCACAACCACAACCGCCAACAGAGTCAGCCACACAAGGGGCCATGGTCGCTCAGGAAATCAACGGCATGGTCTACTACCTCGATCCTTCGCAAGTTGCCGCAAGTGTCGAGAACACGGCACCATATCCTCCAGCAGGGTATGGTATGCCACCGTCCGGTGGAGTGGTGGGAATTGGGGGAATGATGACACCTCCCATCTATTATCCGCCACCGCCACCTCCAGCATACTATCCTCAGCAGTAAGCATGGTTCAGTGGCTCCGGAAGTCGTCTTTGTCCTAGTTATTTAGCGTGGCCTCTGGGCATTTTCAAGCGTGCGGATTTTCAATAAGCACTTTTGTAATCGGCTGTGGGTGTATTGATAGATTTTTTTCTACTCTGTTGGTTTCTCAAGTGTCTTACAAATTGATTCCTACCGTGTCCGCCAGAAAGACTTTACAGCTGAAAGCTGCTCTAGTGACTCATACAGAGGTTGGCATGCATTACCCATGATTTTCTAGGGTGCCATCAGCACCATACTTGTAAGATACACCCATAGGCTGCCTAGATTAGTCAATATCAACGTGTCGCCGGAATAGAGGATCACTATGACATCATCTCGGCCTCTTTTGACATCTCCCTTGAGGGTTTTGCTATTGAGTCCTGGATGTTGAGCGTCATAAATGATAGAATACCATCGAAATTAACATGCTCTGGACAGCGTTAACATGATTAGCAATGTTTGCAAGATTGAAACATGTCCTGGAGTGTTAAAAACGGAAGTCCTGCCCGGACAGATGGTCCTCCGCATAGTAGTCAGGCAGCAAGTGGACGTCTTCTTCCCTTCCCCACCTCACCTCTTCCGTCTACTTCACCACCTCCACCACCTTTCTTACTAACGCCCGTAAACACATTCTTTGCTGCATGTGCCATCTAGGATCAATATTACCTTACTATTGAACTTCGAAGCAGATAAAGCTACTTACCAAAAAGACTCCGGCTCCGCACCGGTTGATCGTCACCTTGAGGCTATCCGGAGTTCTCCAACATGGCTAATCTCACACCGGCGTCATCGCCGGATATGTCTATCACCATAAAGGTTCTCTTGGTGGGCAAAGATGAGAATCGTAAATTCAAGTTGCCCCTTAAAGAGCTTGGAGCAACTTCGCTGCCTGGCAAGGTACGTCTTACATTGCCACTTACAGCCTTCTTCCAAGTCACAACGTTCCATTTGTTTGACACTATCGCTACCTGGTGTAAAGTATCCAAGCTTTGCAGATTTGGCTAATACCATTGTCTGGTCTAGCTTCGCTCCATGCTTAACATTCCTTCAACCCAGAACACCGTGTTCGAGCGCTTCTCCGATAGCTCGTCATCCTACGTTACGCTCGACAGCAACGTTCCATCCGTCTATAAGCAGCTCCTTCGTGCAGCGAAGGCTAAGCAGAAGCTGAAGATTCGAGTCACCATCACGGAAAAGGAATCACCCAAGCCTGCGGAGGTGTCCAAACCCGAAACAGCCCTTCCTGAACGTCTATCCACACGCTGCTACGTCCACCCATACATTTCGGACCCGGCCAAGCCTGAGGATGAAACGAAGTCATCACATGATGAGCAACCAACTCTGCTTGAGAAGCTCGATAATCCATCATCTGCAACGCTCGTGACGCCTGCTAAAGCTAGCTCGGAAATACCGAGAGAGATCTCTGCCTCTTCGATGAGCTCTCCAAATAAGTCCTATTACTGGCCTATGTCTCGTGACGGTGCCTTCTCCTCAACTACAACATCCGTTTTCGAAAAGAAAGATGCAGGATCTAAGGATACGGCAGCTAAGAAGGCTGTTGAAGATGAGGCTCCTGTGCCGCGATTTTTCACTGATCGCGAGAGCTTCCTTACCCAGCATGCCAATATCACGCAGAAGCTCGAGTCCCTTCGGTCAGCACCGGAGCAAAATTCGTCTTCTCCAGGCACCAATTTCACTATTTGTTGTAACAACTGCGAAGAAGCAATTCCAGATGCCCATTGGCATTGCGGCGTTTGCGACATGGGAGATTTCGATCTTTGTGAAGGCTGTGTCAACAAAGGAAACCTTTGTGAAGACGATGATCACTGGATGATCAAGCGTTTCGTGAAAGATGGCAAAGTCATTCCTAGTACGACTGAGACCATTGCGCCCAAGAAGCCTATTAAGGTTGAGCAAGAAGAGAAGGTACCTGGTGCTTTTACCTCGGACCTTAAGCGTGAAGAGACTCGTGAGCCTCTTGATCTAAGCCGCACATGTAACTCTTGTGTTGGAGGTAAGAATCGTGAGAGCTCCTCGACAGAACTGTTTACTGATATGCGTAGTATTTGACGAATCTAACTTTGTCACCTGTCTCGTCTGTGACGATTACGATCTATGCGTACCGTGTCACATTGGCTTGAATCACGGTCATCACCCCAGTCATTCCTTCGCCCCAGCTTCCAAGGAGGCGAAGCTCACCACGCAAGCACGTCAATTATGTGCTGCCGGCCGGGATGTTGAGCACCATGCTATTTGTGATAGGTGTGATAAGGTATGATAGTCACTCTACGTTGAAAGGTATAGAAATGCTGACTTGACTAGCAAATTCGTGGCGTTCGTCACAAGTGCATGAACTGCCCTGACTTTGACTATTGCTCATTATGCGTCAAAGAAGCTCACAAAACTCACCCGGGTCATTGCCTTGTGCCGATATATGAACCAATCTCTGTGAGGCGCCGAAGCTATCAACACCACATCGGCATCTTCTGTGACGGCCTACTCTGTGAAGGCAAGGACTCCTATATCGTGGGGGATAGATTTAAGTGTGCTGTCTGCCATGATACTGACTTCTGCGGCAATTGCGAGGCTTTGCCTAAGCTGGGGCACAACCGTACTCATCCCTTGATTAAGTTCAAGACTCCAGTCCGCAATGTCTCAGTCACTACAATGGGCGAGAAGCCGAATGGCGAGCAGATGCGCACCATGGGTGATCAGGCACCTCAAACGAGCTCAAAATCCACTGAAACGAATCCAGCTGCACCTTCAGCAAATGCTGCCACCCAGGTGCAGACTGTGGCCGAAGTTAAGCCCACAAAGGTAATCAAGGAGGAGCCTAAAGCGGAGGTTGATACGGCAGTCGCTGCTCCCGAACTCCAAGCCTTCTTTGTCCGTGACATTATTCCTGATGGAACGAGTGTGTCACCAAGCCAACGGTTCAGTCAAGCTTGGACTTTGCGCAATCCGGGTCCGCATGCCTGGCCTGCAGGCTGCTGTGTCTGTTATATTGGTGGTGACAGCATGCTAGATGTTGACCCTAACCACCCATCTCACGTGAATCAGATGTATAAGGCAACCAAGAGCAATGTCATTGACCGTGCAGTCGAAGTTGGTGAAGAGGTCACATTCCACGTCATCCTGAGGACTCCCGAGCGCAAGGGTAAGGCCATATCCTACTGGCGATTGAAAGACGCTACAGGCTTGCCGTTCGGTCACAAGCTCTGGTGCGACGTTGAGGTTCGCTGCCATGACAATACGGTCAAGGCTGAAGAACAGGTCAAGACTGAGCATATTGAGGATATTTCAAAGCATGCCAAGGTTGAGGATGAGGTGAAGGAGGAGGAAGAGCAGCGGGAGAGCAAGATGATCTTCCCCAAGCTCGACAAAGAGTCTCCGGTCTCAAGCACGCATGAGGCTCAGACCGCCCCAACGCCTGCCGCACCGGTCACGGCCGAGGACAAGGACTTGCTCGAGGACGTTGAGAGCTTGGAGCTGGATGATGAGAGCGATAGCGAAGAGGCATTTTTGACGGACGAGGAGTACGAGCTCATCGCTTCTGATGACGAGAGAGAGAGCGCCAAGAACGGTAAGAAGTAGAGCGGGCCTGGAGTCATGAAGAGAAGGAATCTCCACCTACTCGATCAGGCGGACGGATTGGAAGGGAAGATTGGGGAAATTGACCAGATGTTCGACGGACCATTTCATGCGGTGTTTTGCTGGGGGGCGGGATGCTTGCCTGGTTTGCAAGGGTTTGCTTGGATCATAGTCAATAGTCTGGTAGGCCACAATCAAGTCATTTCAACGAGACCAAATCCACGATTGAATGTCGATGGCATTTCATTCCGACCACTCGTACTGAAACAGACATGCCCACGGCATCTGATGCAAGTAAGCACCTGGCGGGATGCCCTTGGCCAGGGCGCAAACGCATGGCGCTTATTCGCCACGGCAATAAGGTGCTGACCACAGGGCATGCTTCTTCTCCTTGCTTGATGATCCTCCATCTCCGTCAATCTCTATCCGGGAATTCCCTGGAGACGACGCTCTTGCCTGCATACTCTCCGCGCTGGCGTTTCCACCGACCTGTTCACAGCGGTCGGGTCCTGAGACCACCTATCGACACGTCCATCTCGGAGTCCTTGCGGACGTACCGAGTCCTCGGATCTGTTCTCGTTGTCGTCATTGTCTTGGAACGAGGTCTGCCGAGTTCCTGTTCTTTGATGCTGCTTGCCGGGGTGGCCAGTGGCCGAGGCAAGAGACCGAGTGACGACGCCTCGAACAAAGAACTTGATGTCTCGCACGGAGGCACGGTCAAACGACGCTTTTGGTGGGGTGGACGCGAGGCGCCTGCTCTCTTGGGTCTCTTGCCCCCACCCTCTCGTGCTTTGCCCACTTACCAGTACTGGTACCAACAGCGGACAGGCAACATGCTGCGGCAGAAGCAGCCCTATCCTGGGCTTTTGATGCAATGCTGCATGAGCATCCATCGTTGTGCCTGACGCTGCCACAAACAGGGTTTTGCCAGGCACACGCCATGGACGGGATACGCAATCGGCGAAAAGGCTCCAACGTGCTAATGCGAATCAAAGGATGCCACTGGCGATCCCTGAGTATCAACGGTGCCCCAATCTGCCGGGCTGTCGCTTTGGTACCACTAAGGACTCGCTCAGCGCCAGTCACGCACCGTCCGCGTGCCTGCCAACTCTCGCGGTCCGTGTCGAGCCTTCCGAATGAGGCTTCCACGGGGACGTAGTCAGCTGCGGGCTGGGTGGGAGGGAAGGACTAGCACCTGCTGCTATCTCCTCTATAAGCAGCATCTCTCTACGGTGTCTGTTTTCTTCCTCTGTAAACATCCCCCTTGCATCCACACTGCTAGTAGAAACTCACTATCCCTTACAACCCACACTGCCAGTAGAAACTCACTATCCCTTACAACCCATCAAGACATCCACGTTTTCCTGACCTGATAAGCCACTGGTCCAACGCACATCGTTTCTTGGAGACACAAGCTCTTCCAAAGGTCCAACAAAAGGACCAAGTCTACCTCTCCTCCTGTCGCCATGGCAGCTCAACTTCAGAGGGTATACCTCATCCACAACAAGAAGTATGAGCGTTCTGGTCCCAAGTCCTATGTCTCTCTCCTTCATAAATACAAGTTCACACCGACTCAAGAGGGTCCATACATCGTTGGCAACAAAGCCGTCCACCAGGGCAAATATGGGGACGCCAAGACGGTTGGTGGGAAGACCACCATGCAAAAGGTCCTTCAGAAGACGGTTGTAGGCTCGGACCAGACTGGCGAGGTCCCTGCACAAGACTCGCAGAATGACTCCGAGTACCTCTGCCCGGTCACCATTGGGACGCCAGGCCAGACTTTCACCCTGGACTTCGACACAGGATCCGCTGATCTCTGGGTAAGTCAATCCATGTATTACCTGAGTGGTGGAGCTAACAAAACAATAGATATGGTCGACCGAGCTGCCGAAGAGCACTACCTCGGCAGGCAGCCATACCATCTTTGATCCGACCAAATCAAGCACGTTCAAGAACAGTGCTGGGTCGAGCTGGCAGATCTCATACGGTGACAGCTCTTCTGCTTCCGGAACGGTGGGCACAGACAGTGTGACTGTCGGTGGGCTCGTCATCAAGGATCAATCCATCGAACTCGCCAAGACCCTTTCAGCTCAGTTCCAGCAAGACTCTAGTGATGGTCTACTCGGCCTGGCCTTTGGCTCAATCAATACGGTCAAACCTGAAGCCGTGCAGACTCCTGTCGAGAACATGATCGCACAGAGCGACATCCCCAAGACTTCGGAGCTTTTCACTGCCTACCTGGGCAGCGTCAAGGACACTGCTGACCCAGATAAGGGGAAATCCTTCTACACCTTCGGCTACATCGACCAAGCTGCTCTTGGTGGTCAAACCCCTTACTACACTCCTGTGGACAAATCCCAAGGTTTCTGGATGTTCAACAGTACCTCCGCCGTCGTGGCGGGCAAAACTGTCCAGCGCTCAGGTAATACTGCCATCGCTGACACTGGAACTACACTCGCACTGGTCGACGATGCTACTTGTGAGGCAATCTACAAAGCTATCCCTGGCGGAAAGTATGACTCCACTCAGCAAGGATACATCTTCCCTGCGAGCACGACTGCCGATCAACTCCCTGTCGTGACCTTTGCCGTTGGGGACCAGCAGTTTCCCGTCCAGAAAGAAGACCTTGGATTCGCCGACGCTGGCAACGGAATGGTTTATGGAGGCATTCAGTCAAGGGGTACTATGACCTTTGATATCCTCGGCGATGTCTTCCTGAGGAGCATTTACGCCGTAAGTTTCTCCCGCCCCGTATCATGCGAGAGGCGACTGACATGAGACCTACAGATCTTTGACCAAGGAAACACTCGCTTTGGTGCTGTGGCCCGTTCAGAGCCTACGCAGAACACCACTGTGCCGGCTTCGGGCTCCACATAGGCGAGCTTTCCCAAGACGTGACAAGAAGTTCCTGCGTAGGATTGCTCGATGGATACACAACGTTTGGAGGGAGATCATGGGAGGCGCTGTCCGTGCTGTCAAGGTTATGGAGCACATGCTGTGTAAGATTGGGGAGTTCCTCCTAGGTATGGCGGTCTCAGGGTTGGTTGATACATTGCTGGGTGGTTAGCCTCATGGGCCCGAATTCGCTGATCCTGTCTGCTTTTATCGGAACTTTGGCGAAGCGTGGTAGAATCGCTCCCCTATGTACTATCCTTTGCTGTCTGTAAAAGAAGACTTGCACAAATTCCAGACCCAATGTAACCAAGCTTAATGCCGATTCTGACCCTAAAGCTGCACGCAGGAGTAGGATCGTCTCATCCGCGCTGATCGTATTTGGCCGATGTCGCAGGCGCTAGTGATCAGCCTTACAGAAATATTTACCATAACCAAGCGCAGACCTCTCCATGGCCTGACTCAGTTGGCAACTGTTTTTGCAACACCGAGCCTCAATCCTTTGTAACCTCCCCAACGGACCCAGCATGGCTTCGCGCAGCTTCAGCCGCGCTTTTCGCTCTCCCATTACCCGCCAATTGACTGCACCATCTTCACAACGCCGAACCTTCCTCGCAGCTTCAAAACATGCCAGGGCCAGCATTGCAGCCGCGTTGAAGTCGACCGCTAGCCTTTCCAGTCAGCAGGCAAGAGGAATCAAGACCATTGATTTTGCCGGCACCAAGGAAACCGTCTACGGTATGTTGAGGTCGCACAATTGGGCTAGCCGTGATTGACTGGTGGGCATACAGAGCGTGAGGATTGGCCAAGGGAGAAGCTTTTGGTAAGTGGATTTAGCTCAGCAATTTCAGATCCGCGGATGATCTGACACCTTCCGAAGGAATACTTCAAAAACGACACTCTCGCCCTCATCGGGTACGGATCGCAAGGCCATGGACAAGGCTTGAACTTACGTGACAATGGCCTGAACGTGATGATTGGCGTTCGGAAGAATGGTGCTTCGTGGAAAGAAGCCCAACAGGATGGATGGATTCCAGGGACAAATCTATTTGATGTCGACGAGGCCATCTCTAAGGGCACAATCGTCATGAATTTGCTCAGTGATGCTGCGCAGAGTGAGACATGGCCTGCAATCAAGCCACAATTGACCAAAGATAAGGTATAGTAGATTCGCTGTGCCATGCAATACATTGGAGCTAATGCAGAGACAGACGCTCTACTTCTCTCACGGTTTCTCTCCTGTCTTCAAAGATCTGACCAAAGTTGACGTCCCAACCGATATCGATGTCATTCTCGTTGCGCCCAAAGGATCTGGACGTACAGTCCGCACCCTGTTCCGCGAAGGCCGCGGAATCAATTCGTCCGTGGCGGTATACCAAGACGTGACTGGCAAGGCAGAAGAGAAGGCCATTGCCTTGGGTGTCGCCGTCGGCAGCGGCTACCTTTACAAGACTACCTTCGAGAAGGAAGTCTACTCCGATCTCTATGGAGAGCGAGGCTGCTTGATGGGCGGCATTCACGGAATGTTCCTCGCACAATACGAAGTCCTCCGTGAACGTGGCCACAGCCCAAGCGAAGCCTTTAATGAGACTGTCGAGGAAGCGACGCAGAGCTTGTACCCGCTCATTGGTGCCAATGGTATGGACTGGATGTACGCAGCATGTTCAACTACGGCCAGGCGAGGTGCCATCGATTGGAGTGGGAGATTCAAGGATACGCTGAAGCCTGTCTTCAACGATCTGTATGACAGTGTGAAAACAGGGAAAGAGACACAAAGGTCGCTGGACTACAACAGCCAACCAGATTATAGAGAGAAGTATGAGCAAGAAATGCAGCAGATCAGGGATTTGGAGATCTGGAGAGCTGGGAAGGCTGTCAGGTACGTGCTTTGACCTTCTCTACGTAGTCTTGTGGAACTGATCTCCATCACAGAAAGCTTCGTCCGGAAAATCAGGTCTAGATGTCTGATTTGTTTTCATTTCACAATTTATTTCTAGCGGTATGATACCAAAGGCTCACTGTGTGGCCGGGAAAAGTTGCCATTTTGCTTGCCGAAGATCGGCGACTGTATGAACTGGAAAAAGTCAATAGAATCAAGTTGATTATCTTCACGACGGCTGCCAAAAGCAATGCCTTTGCGAACCAGTTGGCTGACAGCAGGTCCAGATTTGGTCTTCTCAATGTTCTGATACCCAATGGCAGACATCTCGAGAACCCTCCCTCTGAAGCGCTCCTCTGTTGAATCAGCTCATGAGCGTATCAAGGCGCACATACACCTTACCCCGGTCCTTACATCTAAAGCTCTCTCGGACCTTGCATCCACTCCACAATCGCAGGAAGCCTTGCTCCGAACACCGTGGGAAGGGCAGAGGCTAACGCATCCGAAAATCCACCTTTTCTTCAAATGCGAGAACTTCCAGCGCATCGGCGCTTTCAAAATACGGGGCGCTTTCCATGCGCTTTCGAGATTGAGCAAGGAAGAATTGGCTAGGGGAGTGGTCACTCATAGCTCTGGTTCGAGATCATTGTCTTTCCTACCGAACATTGAATGTCTTCTTTGGCATCCTGGCTGACATGCGGGTTCTCGCATAGGTAACCATGCGCAAGCCCTCGCCCTCGCCGCTCGTACCTATAATATTCCCGCCCACATTGTCATGCCCACTATATCTACACCGTCTAAGATAGCTGCCACACAGGGTTACGGTGCAAAAGTCTACTTCAGCGGCAGCACCTCGGATGAGCGTGAAGCAGTCGTCAAAGATGTGATAGCAGACACAGGCGCGGTCCTCGTACCTCCGTATGATCATCCGGATATAATATTAGGGCAGGGTACGATGGCATTAGAACTTGAAGCGCAAGTCAAAGATATGGTGGCAGAAAACCCTACATTGAGCGTTCATGGAAGCCATGATAAACATACTACCGCCACAAATGGCTTGCCGAATGGCCACACAATTGAGTGCTCAGGACGCCTTGACGCTGTCATCGCGCCCATCGGCGGCGGTGGCATGCTCTCCGGTATCGCCACCGCCCTCGCCGGTACAGGTACTCAAGTCTTCGGCGCTGAGCCATCCTTCGAAGGCGCAGACGACGCCCGCCGCAGTCTCGCCAGCGGGAAACGAATCGAGAAGGTCTCTACCCTCACGATCGCAGATGGCTTACGCACACCGGTCGGCGAGATCCCCTGGACCATCATCTCGGACCAGAACAAACTCAGAGGCATATTCGCAGTCAGCGAGGAGCAGATCTTAGCTGCTATGCGATTGGTGCTGGAACGGCTGAAGGTGGTTGTGGAGCCGAGTGCGGTCGTGGGGTTGGCGGTTTGTCTGTTTGATGAGGAGTGGAGAGGGATTGTGGAGAGGGAGGGAGGAGAGGAGGGGTGGCATGTTGGGGTTGTGCTTAGTGGGGGGAATACGACTGTGGAGGCTATTGGGAAGATGTATGCTGTGACGGAGGAGGGGGGGAAGAGGATGGAGGGGAAGGTGGGGGTGGATGGGGAGAGGAGGGCTGAGAATGTTGCTGGTTGAGTGATGGTATTCGTATGTAGGCAATGGCATTTTCAACTGTTTTCAATTGTCTGGGGATCAATGTGGTTTTTGCACGAGCTTCTGTGAGATGGATAGACGCCAAGCTTTCTGCGTAGGATTCCGTCGTTGCTGGGCCGCTGCCTTCAGCTTAGATGAATACAATATGGTGTACTGTCTTATGACTACGCTCGTTGATTTGATATCTCCTTGCCTTTATCCAGAGTACATTACGTGACCCTGTGCACCATAACTGGCCCACTCACTCTAAGAGCCACTCTCGAGGCTTCCTCTTCGCTGACAGCTCCAAATAAATACCTACCCCTACCCCTGCCCACTTCGCCCCAAGGACTTACATGCCCACCACCCACTCGAGGCAACCTGCCGCACGCACGGCATGTCAAAACAGACCATAGAGCAACAAGGTCTTCTCCAGCCCGAATCCTTCGACCTCGACGACCTCGAAGCCTCGGAACCCACTCAAAATGGTCACGCCCGACACCCAAGCGAAGATTGGTCACGCCGACGCAAGACATGGACGTCTTCGGCGCCTCCATGGCTACGGCCACGATATATAGGCTTTGGACTGGCAGCGGTGGCCGCGTTACTGATTATAGGTGTGGCATTGAATAAGGGGAAAGGACTGAAGATTTCTAAGACGTTTCGACCACCACCGAAAGAAGTCCCGGGGATGGATGGAGGCAGTGAGAAGAATAAAGGGAATGTGGGTGGGGGCAAGGTGGAGCCGTGGGAGAAGCCGGAGGGGTTTAAAATCATCGGATTGATTTTCTTTGGGCGGCCGTCTGTTGTTGCGATTTTGGATTGCTATCTTAGAAAGAATCTCGTCTCTAATGGAGGATGGTTGGACGAGGTGCACTTTGTTGTTAATACGAAGAAGGAAGAAGACATTACTTATTTGGATGGGCTTGTTGAGGGAGAGGCGTTGTATACGAAGATTGAAATCCCGAAGTTGGGTTATAATGAGGTGTGGGCTGGAGGGGTGGATAAGGAGAACATGTATATCAAGATTGATGATGATATTGTAGGTCTTTGTCTACTCCAATCGGTAAAGGTACTTTATGGATGGCTAACGGAAGGCGAGTGTAGGTCTACTTCAACGAGGAAGCTATCCCTGACATTGTCTACACTAAACTCAAGCACCCGAAATCCCTCGACGTGGTTGCCAACCTCGTCAACAGCCCCGAAACAGGATGGCTACATTACCGCTTCGGCGCCATTCACGCCTACCTCCCTGAATTGGAACCCCCACAGAACCCCAGCCCAGAGTCCAAAGGACCGACTGCATGGCGAGCATCAAAACTGCCAGAATGGAAAGGCGATACTATGAGTTTCCCGGTCGCAGGAGTCAATGGTGGTAAGAATGATGATGAAAGTCAGCTGCCATCCGACGTACCCGGCTCCGCACCATTCGACGGTCATCGATGGCTCCCCTTGCCCGGCGGCGCCGACAAAGATCAAGAACTATGGAGGACGCCAATGAAGCAGACGAGTTACGATCCCAACGGGCCAGACTGGGGAAGCTGGTCGCTCGGCGCGCAGGCACATTACTCGTTCTTCGAGAATCTGGAAAAGGATAATCTGGAGATCTACCATTACGGCCACGGGCTGGATCAGGAGAGAGAGGGCATCTGGAACATGGCGTTTGATCGGATGAATATCAATTTCATGGCGATTTGGGGGAAGGATGTGCTGGATAATCTGCCGTTTAGTACGTCGGATGATGAGCTGGAGCTGAGTGTGGGGGTCAATTGGAGGTTGAGGAGACGTGAGTTTTTAGTGCTACCATGCGGTTTTCCTTACCTTCTGAAATATAGATTGCTAACGTTGGTCATTATAGCATTACTCGTCAACACCCACGCCATCGCAGCGCATTTCAGCTTCCGCTCCCAGCACGAGATGTATCAAACCGATCTCCTAGATCGATACCGCGCTTATGCAAACGAAATGGTCTGCACAAAAGACAATCAGATCAAGATCCCCTGACGGAGCTCGGATTTGCTATTGAAGATTACACTTTTGGGCAGAACAGCTGTTGCTCGAGGTACATTTAGGACCAGTTTTCTGGGCAAAAGTCTCCTGCCATCGCTCAAATCAAGTCGGAAATGACCGGCCAGGCTCTGGCATAGATCTCCCGCAGTAGGAGAGCTGACCGGCTGCCCTCAAGGCCGAATTTCTACCACCATCTTGGAGAATTTGCTCCGCGCCCTGTGCTCGAGGCGAATCTGAGATGTTCTTAGGCGTGATGATCAAACGAGGAGGCGCTCTTGAAGGAATAGAAGAGCTAAGGTTGCACGCGTATCTTGGCATCATGTATGGGATAGAACGAGACTCCATTGTACACGTCTACTGAATAGAATATAGAAATAGCATCGTCGCCGTTTGCATTGCCAAAGCGAAAGATTTACTAACAGGAGCGGATATTTCCCTGAGATTTATTCGTACAGAACGGTACGCAACCCCAGTCCTTATCACGGAAGTGGGCGCAATGTCAACCACGCCACCGATGATGACGAAAACGACGACGAAAATAACGACGACGACAACTATTTCACGATCCAAACTCCGCTGCGTGGAAGGGGGCCTCAGGAACGTTCGATCGACGAAACGGCATCATCAAGCCATACATAAAACCCTTGAGGTCAGTAGTCTCATCTCCTCATCTCCCACACCCTTCCCTCTCTCCCCTTTCTCCCTCCCTCCCCTTTCTTCTCCCTCCCCCCCAGCCAGCGCCCTCACCATCTCCCTCGCTCTTCCACCTCACCGCTTGAGATGGTATCACCGGCTTACATAGTAGCCCAGCATGCTAGTGGGTGTGTATGGCTGTGTGGGAACATCTATGCTGTTGTTGGACTTGAGGGGTCAGTAGATATTTGGAGGATGGATGGGATGGGATGATGATGGGGTTTTTGGCAGAGCGGTGAGTTGCGGGAATAGATACTTCGCTCCATGTCATCCGCGTTGTCCGAAGCTTGCAAAAGAAGTTGCTCCAGAGTCAGGTTTGGAATACGGAATATGTAGAGCGTATCTACACATTTAGGAATACGTGCGACCGTACGAAACTTTTCTGCAGAAATTAGCTAGCTCGAGACCGGTGATTACAGCTACTTCTGTTTTTCTAGGTGTTATAGATGGATTTGATAGAAAGTATTATATATGATAATTGTTGACAGCTCTATCATAAGTCGGTTAACTCAGTTGGTTAGAGTGGTCCGTAAATATAGACTCACATCGTTACATATCGCGCTGACCTGCTCTAGTGGTGCTAATAATATTGACACACCAAAGTCATGGGTCTACTGACTACTTGCCTTTTGTCTTTTTTCTACCTTGAATTTAGCAATCTCCACTAAACAGTGAGACTCTCAACAGCAGTATCAATGCACAGTATGTTGATTTGGTACATTTAGCTGTGCATAGAAAGAGGGCAGGGTTGGTCGACGCTAAAACACCCCTCTTTACGTCATTTCGATGTATTGCGGACGTTCGTAAGACAATGAAGAGTTAGAAAACTACACTCCAGCAAACTCCGCTATTGAGCTCGTTGCACAACGGATGAACATTTGCCCGTCTTGTCACCTACTATATTAATAGGTATGAGCCAAACTTGCGTCGCGCTCGCAGTTTGCCCCCCCGGCCGAGGATCCTGAAAAAAACTCGGATTCTTCCACAACACCAGACCCTGGGTACTGAAAATTCAAGCATACTACCAAAGCCTTTCCCACAGCGACCCAAATGAGTCTCGTGTTTGACTTCCAATACTGTGTTACAATTATAGTCTAGTCTTTCTACCTCGTTGACTGCCTGGCTCGTGCGACTGGCCTTGGATATGGCGCTATTTGTCGAAAATCAAAAACCGAGTGATGCAATCAATGGCAACTGTCCTTCAAGCTACCGGCTTTTCGGCGACTTCTGGCTAGAAGAGCCTAAGAAATACCTAAGCCAAGAAGCTCTAAATCGATTAAGAGCACTCGAGCCATACCTTCGTGACTTGGAGATTCAATTCCAGCAAGGTAAACCACCAGTCTACCCAGAACCAAGAGTGCTTTCAAACCCTTCCAGTGCAGTCAGACTCGAAAAAGCGAGCGTCCAATGCCAGCGACGAGTTTGCCCAATTTCAAGAAACCGAATCCCTCTTATGGAACCCACCTAGGCGTCAAGATGAAATTGTGCCACCATCTGGAGACTTCAACTAGCCAATCGCTCATCATTTGCATAATCCCAATTTCGTCACCCAGAATCCACATTATGGAGAGACTGCAGACCCAACAAATCCTTGTATTGGGTTGGTCATGGCCAACGCGTTTGTCAAAGGCAAAACATTGATCTACGACCACCTTGCGCGTCGTGAAGTTGTGGACGGTTTGGTCGACTATCCTGAACATATTTTACGCTGTCACGGAGCATGGTTGTTAAAGATACGAAGGAATATGCTGGCAAAGGTTGAGATTCTTCACGGCAGACCTATTCAAGGAAGGATGCTCAGTATATGCGATCTCGAACGGCTACCCCTCTGGGGCAGACACAGTGGTATTGCATTATACTTGGAATGGATGTCAGGCGATCCTGAAAGTCCGGCAAAATTGGCTCGAATTTTAGTTTTTGCTCTGCACCCACAAAACTTTCTTTTCCCCTGGGGAAAAAAGTTCGCAAATAGGCAAGATCATACGATATCTATTGCTCATCACCTCGCCGGACTCACTTACAAAACCCAATTCTATCAAGATTTGCATTGGTCTTTCGTCAACCGATTTCCAAGGCTTTATCATTATACTCAACAACAAGCACTGGCTCGAGATGCTTTCAAAGCAGTCCACGCTGCTAAGGGATCGGCCTTATCCTCAATCAAGATGCCACTAGAGAAGCAAATTCCTACACAGACCCGGCACCTGGAATTCGAGCCGTGCCATGAAGAGGATATTACTTGACAGTGATAATAGCTCTTTTCTAGTCGCCTGCCCCCAGACTTTGGACCCACAGTCTTCTGATACCTCTGAACAAAGTACACTTGATAATCCAACGGGGGCGAGAGCTCGTAATCTCACTGAGAATCCTCAGGTATATCTTGATCTTGCAAACTCTACAGCAACTCGCCGGAACAGAAGGAAGCAGTTTGGAGAATCATATTCCCCCAGATGCTTAAAAACAACCAAGGTAAATAGTAAGCTGACGCCTTTATGAACTAGAATTTTAGGATTAATCACTAATCAGGAGTCGAAAGTTCAAGCCAAACCGGAATAAATGAAAAGATCACCCGAGACCCTCGCAAGCCGTCCCAGATTGAAGTCTTTTGCAAAAAGTGCAGCAGGCCTAACATAGATAAAGACCCAAAACGGCATAAACAAACTGGCGATTACATCGCCAAGAAACGACGCTGCGGAGACTGCGGCACACAGCAAACAAAACCCCAGAATCCAGACATCAAATATGTTACATACAATGCTGTCATGGTCGGAATAACCAGGATAGGTAAGCCTTACTTCAGACCATACCTCCCACATCCGAACTTCGATCCCTTGGAATTATCGAAGACACAGGATGCAAAGGCACAAAGAAGCCCTGATTCTGCCACCTCTGTTGCAGCACAGGGACCAGTGCGAACTTAGTAAGGAACCCTGAGTCGAGTCGTGGACTCTATTGGTAAATCTCGGCGAATACGTATCATTGCAGAATTTCCATCACGTAAATGTGGGAATAGCCGGCTCAACCCAATCACTTCAGGCTCCCCATCTGCTACGCCCCTGCACTGCCCCATAGTGCTCCCTCTTGCTCCCTCAATGCTCCCTCGTGCTCCCCTGGTGCTCCCTCGCTGCTTCCTCGCTGCTCTCTCTAAAGCGGCCTTGCTCCCTTTCCTGAACGGAAACGGCAATCTTTGATCCTAAGTTCGGGGTGTATATAATATATACATAGTAATACTTTGAGGGGGAAATATGCGAAAAGATTAACATATGTTCGTAGGTCGGAGACTTCGAATTAAACGGACAAGGGGTAAGTAATATACTGGTAGATTGTGAAACTCGGGGGTTTATCCTGCCGTAATGTTATTTGATTTGATTGATTTATACGCCTACTCAAGCTACTACTGCGTTGCTTATGAGGGTGTTCCTTATATTTTCTACCCCCGAGCACCGAATGTGCTCGTTGGCCGCTGGAGAAAACCGTTACCGGTCAAAAACTCCCTCTTATCCGTACCATTCCACTAATTGTTAGCCTTGCGGTGGTACCGCTAGGCTCCTAACACCACGGTAGGAACTTATACGTGTTCCTAGTCTATGTATCCGTATATGATAGTCTAAACTGCCGCTTCGCGGCTAGTAGAAACATACTTAATAAGGATCGCTGTCCTCGTGCTTACACGCCCTCCCCTTTCCGTATTCTATCGTAGAATGCCACCCTTTCCCTATCGACGTATCTATCTTCTTAACCGTACACGTGTATTCTACTCCCTAGCCGTAGCGGACTGCATGTCCCGCCGGTACCCTAGTACAGGCCTATATCCTTATAGGTCTAGCATCGGCAATGCCGATGGGGGTCCTTCTATATACCTAGGTTTCGCCGTGTACCTATATAATTGCCTACTCGTTAAACGGCGAGGTAGGCTAATAGTCCCACCGGGCCCCGTATAGTGCGACGTCTTCTAACTCTTAGGGTGGGTAAGGCCCCTCACAGCTTAACACTATATACTAGCATCTAGGAGGCAGCTAGATGGGAGCCCTTACTCGAGCGTAATGTTTTAGCTCTTATATATATCCTATGCTCTTTCTATGCGTGCGCGTAGGCACGTGGTGATAGATAGGTCTCGTTCCGTACTTTTTACGACCGTGTCACGTTAATCCTTAACGCCGTGGCCGCTGATATTCTCGAGGAAGGAATAGGAGGAGGAGGAGGACGAAGGTAAGCTGTTTACCGCCGCGTTGCTAGTGTCTATCGTCTATTTGCCTAATATTCTAGTTACTGTCCTGTTTCGCTGGTCGGTACACGTGTCATTAACTCTACTAGTTCTCAACGCTTTAGTCTCGGAGCTGTCGCACTCCTTGAGGGGGGGATCTCTTAGCTCTCCTAACTACTGCAAGCAGTAGTAGGAGGTTCGTAGCCAGCACCACGTATAGGTGGATCCCATTGCTGGCCGCCGTAATGTTATATATGGGGATAATACCCGAGAAGCAGCGCTGACATCTCAGGTAATCGCCCCTTGGGTTCTAATGCTGCGCTGCTCTTCTAACTCGGGTTTAATTCCCTAAGATATGACATATGATGGGGTTTAGGCCATTCAAAACGGTAGATACTATGGTATTCACCCCCTCATGTAATAAAGCCTATCTCTTCGACCACGTTCGCGACATCCGCATGGTGGTACATGAGGAATAAAGATACTCTGGTCCATTTAATGTGTTCCGCTGCAAGTTTAAGATATGGGAGCACTTAGCGAAATGTCAGTTCCATGAACATGAATCAAGACCAGGAAATCGGATACGTAAATCCGGCTATCAATTGTATTTGTGCTTGAAAAGATGATACACTAAGAGAGCTATATAGATAAATACAAAGATACAAGTTGTGATAGAATGAAGACTGAAAACAGTCCAGAAAACATGACATAATAAAGTACAGAGTCATTATTACACGGTCGTTAGTACAATCATTACCGTTCAGATAATCGTCAGCCTCCCACATCGTGACGATTCCCCGAATCTTTGCCTTTCCAGCTGCGTTCTTGCATCTTTCAATCTCAGGCAAAAATTCTCCTCAACCTGCCCGCCAGCCCATTTTCCCTCAACCTGATACCATTGCCCCCACCCCTCTCATCCCGATAAACCCTCTCCCTCTCTCTCCTTCTCTCTTTCGCCCTGATCGCAGCCTCTCTCGCTTCCTCGAGTTCTTTGCGCTTTCGACGTAACTCACGCTTAGTCGCCTCCTCGGCCTCATCCAGCTCCTTGCGCTTCCCGCGTCTTTCTCTTCTCGCCTCGTCTTCTTCTTCAACTTTGGGCCGTAGATCCGCCTCCTTGGCTTTAGACTGTCGTTGACCACGCGGTGTCTCTGTTGCGCGTCGTCGAGAATTCGACGGCCGGGACTGCACCGCTCGGGGTTTGTCGCGGTTCACTCGGAGAAACACGCTCGCTTCTGACTCGGCCCGCGGTAGTACATCAAGAATCTTTGGCCGAAAAATTGACGACGAGGATGACGGTTTCTTGTCAGGTTCTTTGCTTCTTTTGGAAGATCGATGATCTGAATGTGGCCCACCCTGTCGTTTTTCTTTGGCTTCTTTGACTAACTTGTCAACCTCTCCAGACTTAGCTGTTGAGCCGCTGATGTCGCTTTCTCTTCTTTTACGTTCTGGGCGTGGCAAATCGATGCTGCCGCTCCCTTTCGAAGAGGATTTGCTGTGTCGACGAGGGCGCTCCCATCCTGCATGTCGGTGGCGCTTGGCGATTGTTGGGGATGGTGGGGCATCCGTTGGTGGAGGGGCTTTGGCGGCAGCAGGCTCTTCTGGGATGGCTTCTCCTATGGGTGCTGGGTTTGCTTCTACGACTGGCTCCGCTGATGGCTCCGCTGATGTTTCTACAGGTGACTCGGCCGGTGGATCCGCTTTCGGCTCAGCTGGTGGATCGGATACTGCCGGGACAGCCTCTGTTCGACTTTCTTCACTTGGAGGTGGGATTAGCTCTTCGGCCGATGTCTCCTCTCCCAATTGTGCTGCAGGCTGCTCGGCTGGTTGGTCAGCTGGCTGTTCAACTTGCTGCTCTGCTATGGGTTCGCCAATAGGCTCTCCTGGTTGTTCGACTGGCTGGTCGACTGGTTGTTCGACTGGCTGTTCGACTGGTTGTTCGACTGGTTGTTCGACTGGTTGTTCGACTGGTGCTTCGACTGGTTGTTCGACTGGCTGCTCCGCTACTGGCTCACCAACTAGTTGTTCGGCTTGTTTTTCAGCTGGCTGCTCTGCTGATTGTTCGACTTGTTGTTCGACTTGTTGTTCGACTGATTCTTCGACTGGCCGTTCGACTGGCTGCTCTGCTGATTTTTCAGCTTGTTGTTCGACTAGTTGTTCGACTGGTTCCTCAACTGGTTCCTCAACTGGTTGTTCGACTGATTGCTCTCCTATTGGCTCTGCCCCTGATTCTGGGGTCACCTCTGCAGCTACTGGCGCAGTGTCTGTTGGAGCCTCAGTTAGGCCTTCTTCGCTTGGATCAAGGGTAGCCTCGTCTTTTGGTAACTCCTTAGAGCTCTCGTCAGCAGTATGAGCAGCTTCAGATTCGTCGGCTGGTCCAGCCTCCTCTAAAATTTCTTTGGCCTCAGCATTTTCGAGAGGTACCTGAGCTGGCATATCGGCCGCTCCTGCAGCAATATCTGCAGGGATTTCGACTTTAGCCGCTTCGCCGATTTTGTCCGCTTCATCAGAAGTAGATACTTCAAGTCCAGGCCCCGTTGTAGTCGTCGCTTCCGTATGAGCTTCCTCGGGGGAAGTGCCAGGCGCAGTCCCAGGCTGTGGAGTTATAATTGTCTCAGCAGCATCATCTATTGCAGCCTCCGTGCTTGTCCCCTCCATTACGGCTTCAGTTGTGTTCGTCTCAGCAGCATCATCTATTGCTGCCTCCGTGCTTGCCCCCTCCATCACTACTTCCGTTTCGTTCGTCTCAGCAGGGGCTTCCTCGCTTGGAGCGGCGTCGATTGGCTCACTGTCTTCTTTTGGTTGCGACTCAGCGGCAGGAATTTCTCCGACTGGTGGGTCACTGGGGGGGCTCTCTGTCAAAGAGTCTTGTTTCGATTCTTCCGTTGCGTTCGTCTCAGCAGGGGCTTCCTCGCTTGGAGCGGCGTCGATTGGCTCACTATCTTCTTTTGGTTGCGACTCAGCGGCAGGAGTTTCTCCGACTGGTGGGTCACTGGGGGGGCTCTCTGTCAAAGAGTCTTGTTTCGATTCTTCCGTTAAGATTACCTCCTCAGCCATTGGTTCACTCTGAGACGGCTCCGACGCTGCGGCCCCTTCATGTTCCACAGGGGTAGTATCAGCTGAGGATATCTCTTTCGTGGCATTTTCTCCGGGTGCAGCTTCGGGCTGTTCTGCCGCTATTGGATCAGCTGGTGTTTTGTCCTTCCTCGTTTTTTTATGCTTGTCGTCCTTTTTCTTGACTAAAAAGTGCTTCGACGATTTAGATTCTTTCGAGGTTTTTTCCTTTGTCAATACTAAGTTGATCTCTTTCTTGATCTTCGCCTCTTTTGAGGGCTTGGATTTCTTGGACTTGCTCGATTTGCTTTTTTCTGCTGGAGGAGGATCAGGTGCAGGCGGCGGTGGGATGGGTATCTCCTCGGCGGGCGTAGCTTCGACAGCTTGCTCTGAAGCAGGCACAGGCTCCTTTGGAGGAGAGGCAATCTCTGGTGAAGTCTCCAATCCACCTTGAGGTTCCTCGGAGGTGGGAGGGGTTGACTCAGATTCCGGAACTGAAGAATTCTCGGTAGCAGGAGTGTTGTCACCTTCAACAGTAGATATCGCCTCCTCTGCGGCGTCAATGGGCTGCTCAGGCTCGCTTGGCGGCTCGCTTGGTGGAGCTACATCGGCTGATTCATCGGGTGGGCTTACTTCACTCTCACCTGCGGCGGGTTCATCGCTTGAGGGCTCTATCGGGGGGTCGTCTTTTGAGAGGTTTTCCGCTGGAACATCGTCTAACGGGGGTTCATCACCCGGGGGATTTGCCGGGGCGTCTTCCGGTGGAGAGTCGTCTGCCGGGGGGTCTTCAATTGGGGCAGCTTCCTCTCCAGGATCCCCATCTCCTGGAAGTGTAAGCGTTTTGACAGATGACTGTCACTATTATAGGAGATACATACCAGCATCTGGAGGAGGTTCGTCTGCAGCAGGCGGCTCCGGTTCTGGTTCTATTTCTGGCGGTGGATCTTCTTCAGGAGGTTCTTCAAAAGGAAGGAATGGGTTTTGAGGGACGAAACATGGTGGCGGCGTGGGGGGTCTGAACTGCGGTGCCGCAACGTAGGCTACCGGCTGGATCTTGTGCCATGAATACGGCTGCGCAGTTGCGTACATTGGTGGCATCTTGCGATGACCTTGAGTAAAATTACATTGCAGGTAATACAGGGTGAAAATGAGAGTTGGATTGGTGGTGGTTATGATATTCCCTCATGATGCCCATAGCTCATGGTGAGGCCAAATCTCCGATTGGACCACGATAGAAAGAGGGGTCAGGACGAATGATCATGAGACGAAGAGAGGAGAGTGACAAAAGCAACGGAGGTGAGAGAGTTTGAGGCCAACTCAACTTGGCTTGGTGGTGGGAGTCCCTTGCTTGAGATACGCCATAAGTAGACACAATGAGAACATTCAACCACGAAGTACGGTAGAGACCCAAACCTACCTTAACAAGACAAGCCGTCCAACCTCGCTTGCAATTCAACGTCTATGCTTTCGGATTCTTGCATCATCTGGCTGGTGATAAGAAGGGCCCGACCAATTGGAGCCACGTCAAGACCGCAGGCTCACGAGAAGTAGTCGGCCGGCATTGTAAATGAAGAAGCGAGCGCTATACCATAAACGAAAGCACATCTGGCCGTGGCTTCAATGCGGCATGACGAGATGTTCGTTGACTGGTGCTTCACTTTTTCTGTTCGTTGCTCGGTCTCCAATGCCCCGTGGGGTTTTTGGCTTGGTGCTGCACGATGGAACGCTTGCTGCCCAACTTCCCCTGATTCGAGCGTGCACCAACGTCAACTGCCGTCGCCATTTGATGGTGTCATATGCTAATGCGAACTGTGAGCGCTTTTTGTGCATCTCGCATAAAGGAGACCAATAATAACCGCATGGAAGGACGAGGCCGTCAATCATGTCAGGTCCGAAGGATTTATCTGGTGTTGCCGGGCTCATCCGTGCAGGACGATGTCGGCCCGTGAAGCCGCCGGTCTCGGCCCTTTTCCGCTCTCTCTTGTAATTTGAAAGGCCTCGCTCGCCTCACCAGACTTCTGGCTGCCATCGCTTCAGCTTACCGTTGGCCTGAGCTTTCCTCTGCCAGTCACCTCAGATCTCGTGAGGGCACCTGCAGTGCTGAGTGAGAGAGAATTTGATTTGCAAGCTGACGTTGACTGGACCACAACCAGAGTTTGAAGGATTGGGCATTAGTCTCGAGACCTGGGCACAGTCAGGCCACAGATACCCGATGTCACACAGAAATAGCTATAAGGAGGTCCTGCTGCCGCACATCCATCGGTTACTGTCTTCTAGGGACCACCCAAAGACTATTTGCCCATCAGAAGTGCCTCGAGCCTTGACAGCGACTGAGCTGAAAGCCATTGAGGTTTCGAACTGGCGTGAGCTCATGCCTGAAGTCAGCGAGATCCTTTGGGAGATGCGTCAGAAGGGTGAGGTGGAGATACTCCAGCAAGGGTCCCTGGTGCCTGACGGAGTTGCACTGGAAGATGTAAAAGGTCCAATACGCGCAAGAAAAGCCACCTGACACCCATACTACCAAGTGAACACCTCCATGGTCTTGGTCAAGAATGAATGCAGCCGGAAATGGTCTATGAGATGTCAGCCAGTGAAGCCTTTGGGGCGAAAGTCAAATGAACCACAACCATCCCTAAACATGCTTGCCATCTCTTTGCACACGCTTGATACTTGGAAAGGTCGTGGTCTCAATGCTTCAATCAGTCACTGGAGGGCATGTCTGACCTGTAGATAAAGCGCAGCCCGATCCAAATACCCATGCATCATTGTTGGTGGTGACTAATAAGTTACAATGAGTCAGAAGTTGGAACACAAGGTCTTTGAGGATTTAGAAGTACACAATGAGGCCCGATCGGTCTTTGCATAAGACGCGATAAATTGGCCAAGCCAAGTCATGACATAGAGTGAGTGGCAGCGACTGTACTCGAATTGCCCGATCAGCTGGTCCCGTGCATATAACTGTGAGTATAGTGATCCGAATCTCGCATTTGATCTGCAATTAATTCGAAGAAGAATCCTGGCAATCACACTTCTCGTGAGCATCTGAATGGATGTAGTTCTAACCAAGGCTGCAAATGAGAATGGCATTTTGATGTTGGGAGTGATCATATTAGAATGCTGGATTAAGAGGAACAAGACATACTCAGCATCATGTTTCGTATCATTGTCCTGGAGCTAGCAGGTAAACATTGGGATATCGTGAAGTAGAGTAGGAAGACCGACTTTAGGATCTTACTCAAGACCTGTAGCCTTTCAATCTGGTTGTCTCAGTTGCACCAATGAACGTCTTCTTGGATGATCGAGCTAACACACATTGGGTAAGTATCAGACCGCTTGCTCAGAGCAACATCTGTAAACATCTTTCGGCAGACTCATTAATCGTAGTCAACTACGTACTCTCCCACTCTGAGTCTCGTGTTCTTTCTAGCGTATGCCTTCGACGAGTATGACGTCGCATCATTCAGCTCCGACGATCCGCCGTGGCATCCCATCCCCTACACCATATTGATGGCAAGTTCTCCAGAATAAGATCTAAAAGGATCTTGAATCATAACAAAAGAGGAGGGCATGCCTTGGAGTCACCCAGCGGTATTTTCAAAATCCATCTGTCATGGACTTTCCATCCTTCATGACTGTTTTCCTTGCTGTCAGCCTTGCTGTCAGCCTTGCTCAGGCAGCAACAACAGTCACGTGAGACCTGCTTTGCCATAAATACCAACGAATCTTTCCTCTGCATCATTTTACATATTCCTTGAAACAGTGTGAG
>JAABUP010001588.1_pt1 | contig 47584 bp, 93 predicted proteins | sample 5559201 | NCBI WGS metagenome assembly JAABUP01 (sample SAMN10711887, study PRJNA513373) | rock metagenome | isolation source: Antarctica rocks | place: Antarctica
AAGGTACTGTCGGGGACGTATGAGAACGTAGCCGAAGTAGGCACTGGTCGGGTAGCGCTATCGATGCAAAGACTAAGACAAGGGGGTATACTACGAAATGACTTCAATGACTTCAATGACTTCAATGGACGGCGAACTCGTCGCGAGTCAGCTTGCCCTCGTGTCGGATGTCGGCGAGGTCCCTGGCATCAGCAGAGTCGCAATTTAGACCCACCAGATATTCGCCTGAGGCTATCCCTCAGCGATCTATATATACTTCCGTAGCTTTGTGTTCCATGTCTCGTCTTCCAAACATCACGTCTCGATCTCTGCAGTGGCGCAAAAGGTGAATCTCGGCAATCTTGGGGTTCGGAACGCAATGAGGTGGGGAGCGATGGTGTTTCTTTCTGTGCTTCTCAATGCCCATGATCTTTCAATGCAGGTAAGGATTGTTTCCTTGCCTGGGTTAAGAGGACCGGTTGGCTTAGTCGGTCATAGCGCCCGCTTCACATTAATGTGCAGCGCGGGAGGTCCTGGGTTCGATCCCCAGATCGGTCATCTTTTTTTTGGATTCACTACCTTTGCATGCAGAATAATCTTTTCAGGACGCTGTGCGCTCTCCGTTGACATCATTACCCGACGGCCCTGATTATCCCACCCGCTGCATCTTTCACTCGCGAGATTCTACGACATTATTCATAAATTCCACCTTATTTTCGTCCTTTACCAACGCTTGCCCTCTTGCCGCGTTTCATACTGAGGTCAAGATGGGTCAAGTCGAGTCATCCGTCTTCAGCTCATTGGAGAAGAACTCGAACTGTATGTGCAGCTTCCCATCCTGCTCCGGGACGCACTGACAAGCGTTCGCTACCCCTCCTTCGTACCAAACCCGCAACCAACTTGCCCTGCTGTACCGCGTCATCGGCCGCAGTCTCCACGCCCGAGCTCCTCCGGCTGAAGAAACGATTCATGAAGCTCGACAAAGACGGTTCCGGCTCCATCGACAAGGACGAGTTCCTCCAGATACCTCAGATCGCGAATAATCCGCTGGCACATCGCATGATTGCTATCTTTGACGAGGAGTAGGTCCACTTCTATCTCCCGATCAAGTCGCCGGCTTGGGATGCAGGTGAAGAGCTTGCTGATTGGCTGGTGGTAGTGGGAGCGGGTCGGTCGACTTTCAGGAGTTTGTGGGCGGGTTGAGCGCGTTTAGCAGTAAAGGAGGGCGGGATGAGAAGCTGCATTGTGAGTTTTCACGCAATGTATGCCTTTGTGGAGCGACTGTATGATGACCTTAATCGCTCAATCATCCGTGTTCTCCCGCTCACCTCTTCTCCCCTCATCGATCCATTTCTCCGCCCATCTCCCTACATCCTCGCTCGAACACCGCCCACCCCGCAGTTGCGTTCAAGGTGTACGACATGGACCGAGACGGATTCATCTCCAACGGCGAGCTGTATCTGGTGTTGAAGCAGATGGTGGGGAACAACCTGAAAGTGGGTAGACCAGTGGTCTCTCTCACCTCCGTTCATCTCCTCAACATTTCAGCGACTGGATGGCTGACATATGCCGTCCAGGACCAGCAATTACAGCAAATAGTGGACAAGACGATCATGGAGGCGGACAAGGACGGGTGAGCCGCCCCGTCCTCTCGAGAAGTTGGCGAGAACAAGGCTGACAGGTGATCCTAGGGATGGGAAGCTGTCATTCGAGGAGTTCACCAACATGGTTCAAAGCACAGATATCGTCAAGTAGGCTTCACCTGCGCGAAATCATAACGCGAGCTGACTCGCCCTTGCAGACAAATGACACTGGAGGACCTGTTTTGATATACCTTGGCATCGATATGTCCGATTGCGACGATACCCATTTATGAGATGTCATCATACCAGCAATGCCGACAGTCACGTCCAAGGCGTCATGGCTGACCCTGGAAGAGATACTGATGCTCCACGCTCGCCAGCTGTCATCGTCGGCTGCAAATCAACCACCTGGAAGACTCTGACCTGCTCGCGGCCAGGCAGTGCGATCCTTATGCCTCGAGTACCGTATCCAACGCTGTGCGCGGTGTTTCGGTGCTCGAAACCTCGCGAAACTTGTCGGCGAATGGACGCGGCAGGAGAACTCGCATGTCTTTGGCAGCCCACTCACAATGGGATGAGACGGGCCCAAGCGAAGATGACCTAGATATCATGCGGTGCGGGAGTTTGGCACGATCTCGCCGTCAGAATGGAGGTGCGGCAGAATGACCGGTAATGTCGGAGCACCGAGATTCACAGGTCGCGGTGATCGGCAGGATGGATTCGGAAGAAAGCTGAGATCCAAGCTGAGTGTCAAGATCCGCCTCGCCCATGACCCGACCGAAGACATTGCCCTCCTTCAGAAGAGGCAGTTTACTTCGGACCCTTCAATCCTTGGATCCGGATCATAGGAGCGCTTGAAAGAAGTCGGACGACGTTTTCTCTCAGCTGCCTGCCCGGACCTCCAACCTGGGATACAGCGTTTCTCGGCGCAGAGGCCACCCTTGCGTCACCGCAAATCTCTTTCAAATCTGGCGGGCCCCAAGCGGGGATCTGTGGCATGGTCGACCGTCACTGAATGTAAATCCACCGTTGCTGACCATGACCGATTGCTAGTGGACGGAGGTGTCTTGAGGGATGGACAACTTGGTCGACGAGTTAGCTTCTTGGCGGAGACGCTCCGGCTCAAGATGGTTATACCCGGTCGAGCTCCTCCGCCTCCTTCTTCGGTCAATATTCTGATCGGGTGACGACTGCTGTATGAGTGACGTCGAAAGACTTCGTGTCAGATATGTATAGCGTGATGACTGCTATCATCTGCTCGATTAAAATCCCTGCTCGTTCACTTTCTCCCAAACTCCATGTTCCTCCGTCATTCGCTTCTGTTGCACTCCGCTCGTCTGACCGGCCCGTCTCGTCGACCCCTGCCACAGTCCCCCGACGATAAGAATCTCCTCCGAGACATTCTTCGCTCTCGCGGACCGTATCGTCTCGAACCACCGAGGCAATTCGTGAAAGCTACGCCTCATATGGACTTCGCCACTCGCGAGATGTTCGGATCTCGCGACAGGCGGTCATCGTCGGGTGGCAGGGTGTTTGACTCGGACGTCGAAGTGATCGTCGATGAGGGATTCGCTATAGCGCGGGTTTCGTGCACGAATACCTGGGATCACGACCCGAGACATCGATCCCGAATCATCGAGATTTCATTACCTTGATCGTGTAAGACATTGATTGTCAGCTTGGCCCACTCGGCTTGACGGAGGATGACATAGAGATGGTCTTCGCGAGGAAGATGCAGATTTTGAACTATGGTACGGGTGGGTGTGACGATCCACGGCTCGATTCAGTACACCACGGCGCAGGCCAGCGTGCTCATCGATTTGGTTGCGATTACCAGGGCTTGGCTCAGAGAGTTGCAGATGGAAGAGGGCCCCTCGTAAAGTAGCCTATGTAGAAGACCACCTGCGTTGGTCCTCCCGGCGTCAAAGGTGGACATCGATCTGGTTGCGATTACCAGGACTTGGCTCAGAGAGTTGCAGATGGAAGAGGGCCCCTCGTAAGGTAGCCTATGTAGAGGACCACTTGCGTTGGTCCTCCCGGCGTCAAAGGTGGACATCGATCTTGCTGCTTCGGTATTGATCGTTGGCGCTTGGTTGAGTTTGAGCCCACTGGGTGAATTGCATCGAGTGTAACGTCAGTCTGGATATTTTGAATCTCGGATGCTGGTGACCATGCATGTAGCCCTCTTTCCCTTCTCGCTCTTCCCTACTCATCCGTCAGGCAGCCTGATCAGACCGGCGGCTTCCCCGTCGACTCCTTCGCCGGGGGAACGACATAGGTCTGTGGCGAGAGGACGAGGTGAGAAGGAAGTCGACATCCAGTAACGGAACGAGGCGGAAGAGGTTTCTCGTCAGCTCAACAAAGGACCGCGCAAGGAAACACGCACATTCTCCCCAGCCTGCCCGTTATCCCAGAGCTGATACCGCCTGTCACCGTACCATCAGCATTCTGTCCCGGTGAACGACGCCTCGCAGCCGAATCAAGCTCCTTGCATGAGCATCACAAGTCGGATTCTCCTGGCAGCATTCCCCAGCTGTGCCCAGGATAGGGACGAGAGCAGACTCTCCCCGAGAACGACGACTCCAGCTCATCCTCTCCAGCTCCAGGCCCGATCCCTCCTGAGACGACCTCACACAGATTCCGATAGACCTCTCGGACCTGCCTTCGAGAGGAAAAAAGAAAGACTCACACCCCGATCTGCGCCCTCTTCTCCGCCGCGACTCTATCCGTCTCGTTCAATGCCTGTCGGACGGCTCGGGAAGCGATCTGGGTGTATTTATTCCATCTGCTCAAAGACATCCAGTGACATGCGATTGTGGCGGGGAGGGATGCCGGGGATAGGTAGATTAGGGGGGGTTGTAATGGGGAGCGTAGTGGAGGAACGCGAGGATCATTGGAGGGGGAGGAGCACGTCAATGGACACTCGTCAGCCATTTGAAGGTGGGTGAGGGGTGATACAAGGAGGGTGTAACGCTCACGTCATGAACTCCTTCCATGCGGCGGATGACATCGTGACGGTGTTTGTTATGGTAGGATGATTCTCTGCTTGAAACAAGCGTAGCTATCTATTCGTCTGGTGTCACCGGGGAGCCAGGGCGGACTCAAATCCCAACTACCGAAATTCTCCGAGGCGAGTGGCAGCTTCGCTTCTGTTCCCATACCCTGGTCCCAGTACTGTCTGGCAGTGTAGAACCGCATGCATGCAATGAAAGGTAGACCACACCTCGGAGCCCTCACACCCTAGCCCGATGCTACTGAGGCATAGGTGCCTCTGGTGGGACCGGCGCCCCACCCCCATTCAACAGCCCATCAGCACTAGTACCCGTGATCGTCCGCCTCCTCTCCGGGTGGTGGAAATACGTCACCTATCCTCATCAGCTCATCCCCCATTACAATTTCAACTCCACTCACCGGACTCTCGAGAGCTCCCTCACGCTCATCACCACTATCCTCCCCCGCTTCCTCGCCCCAGACATTCTCCTCCTCATCCGGCAAATTGATCGCGCCAGAAGACGGATCGAACGAGATCTGCTTCTTCAATCCCCTATCCTCACGACTCGGCGTAGCGGGAGGCGGGTTGTCCCACGGGTTTGAGGAACTCGAGAGCGTCGATCCCGCCATCTGACCACTGGTCCCATTCGCTCCGGACGATCGACGACTCGATTCGCTCCGGTTGTTCCCCGTCGTCCATCCATCTGGGATCCCCATGCCGTTCGACCCGCCTTCACTAGAGCCATCTTGCGATTTGGTTCCCTGATGACTCTTCGTTCTCTTTCGCCGGAGACTCAGTACGACCCCTCGTCTTTCTGCAGCGCCATCCCCGAAGGCTCGAGGTTTCGCTATTGCGGGCAACCAAGGCTGAGGTAGTTGCCCTGAGAGAGCAGGATGTGCATACCGCCGTCGGCCAGTATTCAGGACGCCATAGTAGAAGTTCGACATCGGTGGTTGAGAATAATCGGTCCGCTTATCCGACGGAGCGACGTACATCGTCTCGTCATTGACCGCATACCTCCGGTGATTCAGGTTACTTATAACATCAGCTCGAGTCAATCCCAATGACATACCTTTGTGATCTGGTGATCTCCCCCTCGTCCCGTACTCCGATGACATGATCCGCGCCTTCCCCCCTTTGTACCTCGCAAATACTGCTCAGCGCGAGGTACTTGCTCAGTCCGCCGAAATCGGTAAACATGCTCCAGCTCCACCACAACGTGTAGAGGATGAGCGGGACCATGGCGATGGAGAGCCAGTAGGACGAGCGAAGGGAGAATAGACCGGTCATAAAAAGTTGGAAGATGGTGAGACCCCACAAGAGGCGGGCGAAGGTGATCCGCCATGCCTCGCCATTGGATTCGTATGGCTTGAAGTAGACTGGAGCGGGTCAGAAAGCGGCATCCGATATACGAGAGACATACTGAATAGCAGCTTGTACTTATACACCAAATCTGCTCCAAATAAGCTACGATCCGCCATATCGCGTAGCAACTCACAGGCGACCCCAAAGTACGTCGCACCGAAAACCAGAATGAGAGGAGAGACGACGCTATACACCAGCGTAATCGTGAAGATGAGCAAGTTCTGCGGATAGACCCAGCCATAGTTGAGCATTGGTGGCGCGTTCGCCTCAGCGAAATCTACGCCAAAATCATTCTCCTCATCACTGCGCCCAAGGAGTTTTTGCACCTCTTGGGGTTTTGGTGAAGAAACCTCTTGCCCAACCCAGCGTAAGGAGGGGTCCAAGGTTGAGCAGCTGGAGGGGCATCAAACCCAGTGCTATCGAAACATCAGCAAAGCTTCTGAGGAGCTATAACCGAAGTGACTTTCCCTGCAGCATGACGTAAGACACCATGAAGTTCCTCGCGTTCGATCCTTGCAACCCGTTCGCCAGCTTCTCCGGGATCTGCAATGGCCCTCTTAGCGATAAACTATCCGCTTGAGCGAGATGACGGACTTTCATAGGCGCATCCGCCAAGTCCTGCACGATCGCCCAGTACGACGTGGTGAGGAGGAAGATGAAGAGCACCGCGACAAGGAGGAACAGGTAGTACCTGCCATTGATCAGTGCTAGGTCTATATGGGTCTGAGAAAGCCTCACTTCCTCATGAGTGAGTACTCTGTCCCGCTCCGCGACGTAAATCCCTGCTCGGACGACAGCCCTATCCTCCATATCAGTCTTTACCCGAATACCGAGTGGAAGAGAGACATACACATCAATATGAAGGGCAGCAACCCGTTAAAGATGATGATGGTCAACGAAGGCAATGAGTTTTGAACGATCGCCGCCAGCCTCGGACTCGCATCGATCAATCTCGCCAGCCAGGGTAGGAACTTCTTGATTTCGCTGTACGAGAGAAAAGAAGCCACGGTGGTCACCGGCGCTGATGGGTGGGTCAGATGGTTACACCGGATGGGTAGAGGGACCACAACATACGAATCCAGGAGAGGATGAGAACAATCATGACTCCGATTGCGAGTATATCCCGCACCCGCCGCTCTCGTACAGACATGGACACCTTGGACCAGACGACGTCCCGAGGTTCTGGGGCGGGTTCGGTGAGGACTTCAGAGTGATGAGGGTAATGGACGACTTGACATGCAGTTTGCTGATCGCTCATCAATACCATGTGCAATGCCGCGAGGTCCGGGAACGGCTCACCGCATCCTTGACATCCTCAAACGTCACAAAGGCCACATGCGTCGCCTCGAAGCGTCCCTTCTTCCTCATCGATCGGACCTCATCATCAGCCGTCCGAAACTCCTTCTCCCAAAACTCGATCGCGTCGACCTTGTTCCCGAACCAATGCGGGCGGATCGTCGGCCGAGGCCGGGTGGTATGGATATGGTGGTGCGATTCCGGGACGTCCTCCGGATCGATGAAAGCATTTCCGAAAGCCATAGAGGTGGATCCACGGGAAGGCGTCCCGTTGGCGACGGGTGCGGTCGGTCCACCATCTCCGTCGAGCCCCGGTATCAACGGCTCGATGGCTTGTCGCGGTGAATCCGAGAGCGTCGCCGCCACCTTCGTCCCACCGCTATACACCGCCGGGTCATACCCCTTGACACTCGCCGGGTTTCCCACCCAATCCGACCAAGCTCCCTCCAGCTTCAACAACGCATCCGTCCGTCTCTCCAGGACCATTTTAAGCGCCTCCACCTCCCTGACCACACTGACACTCTCCACCGTCCATCCGCATCCCTCGAAGTAATCGGCCAGGGCCCGATCGCCACGAAGATGAGGCGGGACGTTGGTGACGAGAACGGTACGAGCATAGACGGAGTGGATGAGGTGGAGCGCGAAGGATTGGCGGGAGAGGACGAAGCGATGGAAGTTTCGGTGGAGGAAGGTGAGGGTCAGGGAGGTGAAGAGGTAGGTGAAGATTAGGTGGAGGGTCGCGGATGTTTGCGGGTCGAGGATCAGGTCGTATAGGCTGGGAGGGGTGGGGACGGTGGTGTTGGGTGCGTGGACGGGAAGTGTGGTGTTGATATATGCGTCGAAGAAGTCGGATGTCGAGTTTGACGGAGCATCAGGCTCGGAATCGGTCGAGCCATGTCTCTATCTCCTCGTCAGTCTCACTCCACATCACCAGGTAGAGAGCACGCACGAAAAGGTTGAGCGGCATGAGCACGACCGCGGCCAAAAACGCAGAGAGCGAGAACAACAGGAACGCCATCCGATAAAAGTTCAACAACTGTCCAAACATCAGCACCGCCACCTGCTACTTCTCCTCCTTCTCGCCTGCAGCCACTCTGTATCGAGGAGGATCACGTACCACAGCAGCATCCAGCCCAACTGTTTGTAGCACCGTGAACTCGCTCGTCCTGAGGGTCGGGATGATCCACCCAAAGAACCTCGAACTGCTCGAGCTCTGCACATCCGGGCGATGTGCTGGAGTCGGCGAGAAATCTACCGCACCACCACACCACCATCAATCCATATCCTCATCAGAATAGTTGGAGGTTGGAGGATGGAGAGTGAGGACGGTCGACATACTCTTGAGTTTCGTCCGACCCATGTAAACCACCTCCCATCGTGTTCTCAGGAAGCAGAAGAGGAAGAATGAGGTGAGGCCGATGGATAGGGATAGGGCCAGTTGGGTGGAGAACCATGGTCCTGCACATCCCAAATCATCATTTGACCAAGCTGGCTGAGGAAGGGAGAAGGCGTACCGACGAACGTCTCTGGGATTCAGCAGGGTTAGCGAGAAGGTGAGAGGGGGATGAGGTGGACGTACGTGTCGGTGGACTTCCCGGTGGGACGGACCGGTCATCGTCCAGAATCCGAACGAGAGTTTCTGTCCAGGACACCATGATTATACAAAGACCCGCAAAGATAATGTCGTACTGGAATGGACGATTCGCGGCGGACAACCAAAATGTCACGAGACAATAATGGCTGTTAGCCCCGCATGAGTGGCGGCGAATCTTGCTGTTTGAGCGCAGAGAAAGTGGACATGGGGTGCAATGCATGTGTGTTTGTGAATGGTGTCCAAATATACAGGTATTGTGTCTCCTCTCTACTATCTATCCAGTGTGTTTTGTCTGAGCCCACCTAGCAAGTATTGATCAAGCTGTTTTTTGGGAACGAATTCCCTGTCGCCAAGATCAGCCAGAATCGTATCCTTAACGGAATCAACGCACCGGCTCCAGCCCAGGTCGTGAGGTTGGCGTTATTATACACGTTCGGATACATGTCGATGTACTCCTTCGTCGGGTAGTCTGATACGAATCAGCAAGGTAAACCGGTCAGTGTAGACAACGAGGCTCACCTTCCGGATCGCACCCGATCGACCCGTCTGTTCGCTGCCAGACTCGGATGTAGTCGATCCGGAAGTAGTTTGGGAAAGTCATGCGGGCGAAGTCGACGTTCTCAAAATTGTTGGACTGTCCCAATTATCAGCTTAGATACAGAAAACGTCGCGGCAAACTCGCCATGGCCAGATTGAACACCTTCCAAATCAATCGTGAGCGGCGGCGAAGGCCAATCAGAGGGTGCGTGTACTCACCAGCGCCATCGGCTCCTCCGCGATCAACCTCTGCCCCACTTCCGTCTTCGCATTCCGACCCACCCCAGCTCCTTTCAACATCCAACTCTTCTTGCCCTGACTGACCCACGTAATATACGCATTCCCCCTCTCTTTCGAATCACTACTATATTCCACCCCAAACGTCGCAAATTGCCCATTCGTCCCCGCTCCCACCTGATTGAAATACAAATCATCATCCACCATCGTCAGACTACTAGCAGCCTGCTGATAATACCCTCCGAGATACGTGTTGAAGCTGGTGATGTCCGTATCGTATTGCTCGAAGTTCGTGGTGGCGTTGTTGAATTGGTAGAAATCGTCATAAGGGGCGAATTGAGCGGATTGGGAGACTTGGCCGTGTCCTTGGTCAATGACGATTTGGGCTTCGATCATGTCGATCTCAGGGGCTGAGCGACCAACGCCGACGTTCGGACCGGGATGGGACTCGCCGGAGCAGGTGCAGGCGGAACATCGCTGGCCGGGGAGGTAGGAGAGGGGACCGCCGTCGGCGCCGGTGGTGAGCGTTGCGTCGGGGCCGGTCCCGTTGACCCAGGTCTGGTTGGCAAGAGTTCCTGGAAAAGTCAGGACGCGTACTCGTGCTCCGTTCAGCTCACCGATATCGCAAGAATCGTATGAGTAGCTACAAAGTCATCAGTATTTCATCGCATATTGAAACGCGGCAACACTCACGGCCACATCCCTGGGTCACATCAGCTTAAACCTCGACTACTTAGTACATGACCAATAAGATTCACCATCCGTCGAAGCGCCATAACCCGGTCTCCCCAAATTCCCCATCGCCCAAATCCCCGGCCAGAACCCACCCACACTGCTCACCCCAGGTAGACTCGCGCTGACTTCGAAGTACGCGTTCTTGTTGAAACACAGCTTGTTCCACGATTGGAGCATGCCCGACTTGAAGTTGAGGTCGTGGATCGGTTCTTGAGTTAAGGAGATGAGGAGGTGGCCATCTTTTGTCGTGATTGCAGAGGGGTCGTACCATTCGAAATCGCTACTCATCTATCAGCTCGCGGGGTCTCAGCCTGAGGGCTAGAGGGAGAGACTTGCCCCGTTGGCCAGTAATGCAGGTCGACGGCCTCGAAAAAGGGATCATCCCCATTGAAGAACGTCCGTCCCTCCTTATTGAACTCGTCCGAGAACACCAAGTTCCAAGTATTCCCATCAAATCCTGTACGCGTATACACGCTACTCGGAGTATCCGCATCGATAAGTGTCGGTAACCCGCTGATCAGGGGGTATTGTCCCGACGCGTTAATGCCACCGAGATTATACCCCGAAGTCTTCGAGCCCGACGACGCGTTGCTGCCATAGTAAAACGATACGATTGGGTACAGCGCGAACAGCCCGACCAGGGCGAAAAGGAGGAAAGCGAGTGTGATCGCGTTCGCCCATCCTCGCCAGGAAGTGATGTCGAATGGCGGCGTGAGATCCTTCTTCTCTGCCATCGTGAATGTATGGAGATGATCATCCAAATCGTCATCGACCTCCATTCCGTTACTCAATGGTTGAGCAAAGACGGCGCTTCCTCGTCGAGAGTCTGGGGAGAGGGGTTGTGATTGTGAGAAGGTGGCGGTGGGACCGAATCGGGAGGCAAGGGAAGGGATGGAGGCGTAGGTCGCGCCGGGACGAGTGGACATCCCGGGCTGATTGAAGGATGTCATGGACGATTCGGAGAGGCGCTGGGACATGCCAGGAGTTTGGGCGGAGGCGAGGAGGGGTTTGCGCGAGACGGGGGAGCGAGTGAGCTGGGATATGGGAAGGGTTAGTGACGGGCAGAGGGAGAGAAGGTGATCAGCGCAGGAATTTCGGATCAGAGCACCGACCCGCTGATCCGCCATGATGGTTTATGATGCCACCCCTTCCCGGCAGCGGTGCAGTCAAGCTCACCTCGCCTCGCACAACAAGAGGAGATAGCGCACTCACCCAGGAATATCCACTCTGGTCCTGTCCTTGTGAACGCTTGAACATCGCCGTGATCTCACAGATTCTGACCGGGAGACCTCAAGGAGGAGAAAGAAATGACGAGTTGAGCTGTGATGTCAGGGCTCGAGAGGCGCAGTAATCAACTCTTGCCGACTGATCGATGAAACTGATCCTCCCTGTCTCGCTCGCGCGAGTATCAATTTGTTGACCCCATCTCGTGAATAATGACGCACAGAACACTCATCATGCCGAGATAACCCTTGAGTCGGGGCCGCAAAATTACAACCCAAATCTGAAACCCCGTCACGCTGCAATCTCAGGGTGATCGGTCCGGGTTCCTTTTGGAGATCGTCCGACTTCTTCGCCTTTGAAACCTCTCCTCCGGTGAACTTCTGAGAGTCCGCTGCCACATGAGCATCTCAGGTATCAGGTCGCACTGTCCAGGCTATTACATGCGACTTGAAATCGACTTTGATTGGGTAGCGATGGATGGAGATGGTCAAAGCTCTCAGCGCGTTTCGTCGTTCCCTGAGCCCTGGGCCGGTGGCAGAATGTGCATTCTCGTGTACGGCATCAGAGCCGAGAGAACCGGCAACGGAGCAAGTAACGCTAGCGAGACGCGCAGACCTTGAAAATCGCACCTGACAACACTCGTCCCCCATTGGCATCGTCCGTGATTCCATCCGGTATTATGACGAGGAAGTTCGTGATACCCTCGTATCGGATCCTGTTCCAGCTGCGGCAATTCCGCTTACGACGAACCCCACCGCGATTCCCTCCGCAACGAGGACCACCTGGTCCTATCAGCATCTCCTCACAAGCACTGAAGTTGACTCACGAGAATGACCACCAGCACGCTTCCCCTCTGCACGTTCCTTCTCCGACGCTGAGTCCTCGCCAACCACTCACTACCTTTTTCATAAGCTTCAAACCGCATCCGCGAGCCGACGACTCACCCATCCGCCATGGCCCCCTGATCAGGTCTGACACTTATACTCAATCTCCTCCAATAGTCAATCCCGCTGTCGCGTACGGCGTGCCGTAGCCCGCTCTCCTGCCGCCTCGGCCTGTCGAGAACGGCGACCCCAATTCCCTTCTTCCCCCCCATGACACACCCCTCTTCCCCATAAACTCATAGCCCCCTGATTCTCCAGAGGACGACGACCAGACATAGCTAACCACTGAAAAGGGCGAAGCTGGAGAACCGAGTGAGCTGAAGTGGGTCTTCGGTGGGGCAGCTAGGAGAGGCGAGATTGGCGATGCAGGCGGGGGAGGAGTACCGGCTTCAACCCTGTGATAGCCACGAATGGGCTAAGCGGTCTCTGCTGATTCTGGGTCGGGGGCGTGAAAAGCTTTGCCTGGGTACGAGCGGGGTAGCGCGGTGGGGTGTGAGGTATCGGTCTGATGGAGTGATTCGTGGACGTGGGTGGATAGATCAGGATGCCAGAGTAGTCGCTCGATCGCCAGCTCGCCTTTGGTGACGGCTGACCGAAACCGTTGATATCCCCATCATCCCCAAACTCCCCCTTCATGCTCTGCAACGTCCTGTATCCCGACATTTCGACGAACCCCTGGTGAGCTCCCGACGACGCGCACTCGCGGACTTGGCGAGTTGGGCGTGGCTAGCTCATCTTCCGAGTCGGAGTCGTATGGGCTGGAGAGGAGGTAGCCTATATCGAAGAGATGGGAGGAGCGTGTGGATCTACGGGATTGGGTTCGGAAGTAGGAGTCGGGGTGGTGAGGGGCAAACGGGTGGCGGGCTAGCCTTGGATCGGGATGGGGAGGAGGATGGAGAGCTGGGTTGATGTCGGGAAGTAGCGTGGGGGGAAGGCTGGGCTTTGGGTGATGTGAGATGGTATGAGGGAAGATTTGCGCTTGAGAGTTGGAGGTCGTGGCGGGCTTGTTCAGGCCGGAAGAGGTATTGGCTGACCGGGACTGGGGCATGCCGAGTGATCCTTGACTATAGATTAGGAGTTATGAGGAGTTTGGGAGCCCGAGATCAGCGGGATTCGGGTCGACGTCGATTGATGTGATGTCGCGATCCGACGCGTCTTGTTGGATCGCCGGTAAGTGCTTGCGGTGGGGTGATGAGTAGAAGGATCAGTATTGATCACGAGCATCGGGTTGGAGGGCAATGTGAACATCGTCAGGTACACCCGATACGCATTCATGCCTCAAAATCGTAGAACCGAAACGGCCCTTATCCGCAGCCCTGGCCCATCGCTGCTCCCCTAACCCGCCCCCCCACTTCGAAGATCCAAGCTCGGACCGCAAAGGTCCAGCCTGGATCTCCATCGTGGGTGTATTCAGGGCGAAAAGGTAGCTTCGGTGAGTTTGAGCGCTCGGGCAAAGGTAAGGTACGCTCGAGCGCGAAAAATGAAGGTTGGAGGAATGGTTGAAACGCGGGCGGCAGGGTCCGAGAGTCCGAGGGTGTTTCAGCTTCTTTGCGACTCCACGACCCAGATATCGGTCCTTCAGGCTGGGTATGCATGCGAAAAGTTCGAGCAAGCTACTTGGTCGCAATGCATGGTGGGCCGGCTGACGAGTGTCTGCGAAATCTGGATGGAGCGAATTGAAAGTAGGATGCGAAGATGAAGGCATTGCTGCACTGCCAGTATCAATTGGCATAAAGCATATATCCCTCGCTATCACAAAGCTCATGCATGCCTCCTCACCATTCCCTCTCCGCGTTAACCTCGCGTGATTCGAGGAGATTCCAACCAGAATGTCCAAACCCCCGATCCCACCCCTGATCCTCCATCGCCGAGGACCTCATCAAGGTATCCCCCAACCTCATTTCCTCTCAAACATTCGTTGATGTGACCGTATCAGGTCAGGTACACGGGGCGACAAAGGACGGGACGAACAGTCTCTGGGGAGCCTGGTACGATGTCCACCAACAACTCAACGCAGCGCATGACCGGATCGCGGTCCTCGAAGGCACAGGCGGAAGGACGGTGGCGCACGACGAGGGTGTGATGACGCGGGATGAGATGCGTGATGTGATCCGGGAATTGAGGAGGGATGTTGAGGGTTTGAAAGTGGCGGGTGTGAAGGAGAATGGAAGGATGAGGGTGGGCAGTGAGGGGACTGGGGGCGGTACGAGCGGGGAATTGGGAGGACTCACTAAACCGGTTGGTTCCCACCATCACGACGTCTAGCGCTTGAGGATCTGGTGATACCAGCTGCCCCGCCCCCTTCGACGTCGAGGGCGTCGCATGATCCTCCGCCGAACGCACGAGCCAATCCATGAAGACGATATGCATCTCATGTCTGATCCTTCGCACTCGTGCACCCCAACATCCCCATGACTCCGCACTTCAAGCCCACCGTGACGAGCACTACCACCCAACTACCCGCATACCGATGCATGACCGCTCCCGATAGCGCCCCAATCACCATCACCACGACGTAGACCAACCTCCTATTCCTCGGGCCGGCCTTTTCATGCCTCCACCCGACGAAGAGGTATGGATCCGCGACAAGATCGACAAAGGAGCTGGTCATGGGTGCGGTTGGTAGTTCTTGGCAGGATGATTGACGGGCCATGACTACTTGGGCTCCGGACATGTTGGCGAAGAGGAGGAGGATGAACCAGTCATGTTTCCCGCCTATCTGGAAGAGTGAGGGACCGGAGGGGGAGAGGAGGATACAGGAGAGGACGAGGGTGAGGATCTGGTAGGTAAGAGAGGTGAGGAGCCAGAGTCGACGTCGAACCCCTGAGCGCGAAAGGTCAGCCCTGCCCAATGATGTCCGGGTGCATCCAATGGGGGAAGGGGAGACGTACCGAAGAAGGTGCCGAGGTGACCAAAGATGAAAGCGCCGGCGAGGAAGGAGGCGAGGGAGACACCGGTGAGGAGGAGGAGGACACGGATCGTCCCGATGATGGACACGGTCAGGAGGATGGTATTCCCGGTCTCTTTGCAGTCCAAGTCAGCATCGGTCTGATCTCCGTTTACCCGGTGCAAGTGAACGGTACGCACGATTCGAAGCAAAGGTATTGAAATCCGCATAAGTCGTCGCGTCCAGTATACCCGTCGAGAACGCCTGAACCACGAGAGCGGGGACCATCTCACTCGTCCCCACACTCTCTGTCGCCCAACCCCTCCAGCCATCACGTCGTCTCCATGGTGCTCGATTAGGACTCGACTGTCTAGTGGTTTCATCCTTCTCTTTCTCTCTTTCTGGCGTCGGCGTGGAGGTGGCGGTTGGAGATTGGAGAAGAAGCTTTGAGCGAGGACGTGAAGCCAAAGAAGCTTCGAGTAATCCTGGGTCGACTCTCTCATCGTTTGAAATCCCTCTAGGATGAGGTGGGGATCGTAGTGATGAAGCGACGGAGGAGGTGGAAGCGCGACGCAAGATCGGTTTGGGGAAGTCTGACGGGCGAGATGACCTATCGTCAGGATGAGGGAGGGCATGCGTTGTGCTTGTCCTCGACGAAGGACCGCTCTTGAGGATTTGATCGAGCATGCCGAGTACGAAACAAGTCAAGCTGAATTATCAACGTAACCATCCACTCGACGTCGTCGCATTCATTCACTTCATTCTCCAGGCCCCCCCCCCCTCCTCTCCCCCTCCCCAATCGCATATCTCACCTCCGAATCCATCCGTCGTTGCAAGATTCCCGAACCAAAAAATTCCTAATCGGAAGAAGCCGAGGCCCGTCCACGCTCTGACCCCAACCCAAATGTTGGCCCACGTGGCATCGGCAACGAGTACCCGGATATCTTAGGCAAAAGTCTCACCAGACCGAAAACATGAGCGGTCTTCCTCTTCCTCGACAAAATCATCCTCGAAGGCTTAGCAAGATGTCGGAGCCGGAAATCACACTTCATCACCTCAACTTCTCCCGCTCGGAGCGTCTCTGTCCGTCTCCTCACCCCTCCACTCATATGCTCACACTGACCATGACGCCCCAACAGTCTGGCTCCTGGAGGAACTCGACCTCCCGTATGATGTCCGCGTCTACTTTCGACTCCCCACACGCGGTGCCCCACCTGAGCTCAAAGAAGTGTCTCCATTCGGCAAGGTCGGTCTCGCTCCTCACTTTCTACCTCCTCTCCGCCTGTCCTCCGTCCTCTCGCCCCGTGCCCCCCCCCCTCTTCCCCCCTTCCTTCCCCTTCACCACCGCCACTCGCGCTGACCCCAGCACCCCCCCCCCCCTCCCCGCCCCCAGGCGCCCATCCTCGAGCTCAACTCAACCGTCCTCTCCGAATCCGGCCCCATAATCCACACCCTCCTAACCACCTTCCCCTCCTCCACCATCGAGTCCCCACCCTCCCAATCCTCCATCTTTTGGTCCCATTTCGCCGAGGGGAGTATGATGAATTTGTTCCAGGCTGGGGCTATTGTGGCGGCTACTAGCGCGGGTTTCGCGAGGGGAATGATGGGGGAGGTGAGTGAGGAGGAGAAGAAGGGGGTTGCGAAGTATTCCAAGATGGTCATGGTACGCCTTGAGTCGTTAGTACGGGTGATGTTGATGAGACGGCGGTGGTAGGAGGGGGTTTTGAGGCCGCAGAATCAGAATAACCTCGATCAGGTGGGCTCGACGTGGCTGGAGAGGTGGGGTATATGCTGATTGAGGCGACAGATCGAAGCGTTCTTGGCTGCTAGGCCGGGGATGTATTTCTCGGAGACAGATAAACCGGGAGAAGGTGACGTGAGTGCTCCGCTCTATCCCGCTCGCATGTTCTGGAAGCTGATCGTCTCCCGCTCCTTACGCCCAATTTCGTGAATGACAATGCTACTCCATGCTCCATGCTCCGCGTCGTCTCGGTCGCCTCCCTTGGCTCTGCTCGTTCGACAGTTCATGATGTTCTTCGGCCTCAACTCCGTCCTCAACGGTACCCGCAAGGGTGATGGGTATAACATCGGTCCTGCCCTACGCAAGTACTGGGATATGGTGTCCGCACGGTGAGTGGGCTCCTCACTCAACACTGCACGACTTCTGCTATGGCTGGGAAGTGCCTCCGCCAGGCTTGAGCTGATCGGGAGCTTGATAGACCCGCAGTGAAGAAGGGGATGGAGAGGTTGAAGAAGGAGGAGGAAGGGAAGAAGGCGAAGATGTGATCTTACGTCAGGATCAATAATGTCGGAAATCTTGTTCGGTAAAGTGGAACGTTTATTCTATCCTCGGACTTGCAGCAATTTCAGGACCATGCATATCGTGCAAGGATGGGAAAGACGATTGATACCAAATGACACGGGACGATGGTTGGACAAATGCAACGCAGGCGTGGGGGATTTGGCAGAGATGCGATTGCAACATGCGAAGGACGAGTACATGACAAGAAAGACCGGGAAGCAAGTAAGGCCCAAAACAGTAGTGAAGATGACGCTGAAGAAGCGTAAATCAGATCCGATCCCAGAGGGTTTGTCCGGAGGAGTAAAGGAGAGGCTCACACGTTCCCAGCCCGCGCAATGGCCGCCTAGCCATCGAGCTCCATGCCCTCCCCCGCCTCCTCCTCCTCCTCGTCTCGACCGACTCGATTACGCAACCCACTCCCGCCTCTTCGAGCTCCACCAACCCTCGCACCCAGTCCCCTCCCGTGGACAAGCGCGAATACCTTGTCCATCTCTTCGCCTAACCGTTCCACCCCGTCGACATGCCTGAGCATTGTTTTGGTCCGAATGGTCGGCGTGCTCATAGAGCGCCTCACGTCTGCTGCCAACGGTAAAGCTGGGGCTGAAATAAGTATGGAAGAAGAGGAGAGTGAGCGGTGGAGAGGAGAGTGAAGTTGGATTCGAGGAGCTGCCATGTTACTACTGGAGAGATGGAGGCCTGTGATACGCCCGGATGGGGCGGGACTGCTCGATCGACTTCGCTTCGCAGACGACTCGGCGATGAATGATCCCGCAGAGAGTCTCGGTCCAACCGCTAAATCCCAGGGGAGGTGGGTTTGCCGCGATTCCTGGTGATTGACAATTGGCGATTTGACGGGCGATGCAGGACCCCTCCGCTCAGGTATCCTCCTTGGTGTGGCCACTGATAGAGGCTCTTTGAGAGAAGATGAGGGATCGAGCTGACGCTTGGCACGCCTCATCGTTGCCCCGAGGACGAGCGGGCTCGTAAGGTCGAAATCGGGGGGCGGCGTCTGGATTGGGCGGACGACGGGGAGCATGACAGCCAACGGGACCAAATGTCCTGATCTGTGGATACTTGGAGCTGTATAGGACACCAAACGTTCAGCAAACTTGATCGAGGAGTACAGATCGTAGGGGAAGAGATGGACGGACATAGTGACCCACCTGAAACGGGATCCGTGAGCCAAACCTCCGCGCCGCCCCGCTGGCTCCAATCGACGCTCCCACTTCAGCCTTCGCTATATCTCCCGCTCGACCACGATTTCACACACGAGAGACAGGAGATGTGGTCGCCGATTGAATCAAGTTGAAGCCGGTTGGAAAATTGTACAAATCAGCCACGTATACGTCCTGGGGATGAACGGACTGGGTGAGGCGGCGCGTACTGCATGCGGGTCTCGCGAGCGGGCCACGTGATCATGCACAAAAGTACCACATAGCGAAGGAGTCTCAAGCTTGGTTGAGACGATTGGGCTCCATGCATCTATGACTTCATCCCCCCATCTCTCCGTTCAGGCCCCTTCCATCGCCCCCTCCAAATCTCCACCCCCTCCCACCCCTCCCCTCCACCCCACCCCCCTTTCTCCATCCCCTTCTCCACTCTCCCCCTCCCAACCCTCCTCAAATCAAACCCCATCTCCTTCCCCACATCCAGTGCACGATCCACCATCTCACCATCCCTCCTCTCGATCGCCAAGACTACCAACGGAGTTGGTCCGGACCTACTCTTACTCGGATTCGAGAAGTGCATCATCGTCTCGAAGAAGGGTCGGACGAGGGGATGGTGGTAGATCGTATCTGTCGCCACTATCATATCCACCCCTCCCCCATCCACGTCCAGCTCGCAGAGTTGAGGGTGTGTCCAGTCCAGCTCCACTACCTCGAGATCCCCCTCTTCTGCCCGTCCGCGACACCGCAGCACCCGCCCTCCATCCTCCACATTCTGTCTGAGCACACTCGACACGACCGGCTCAACATCACTAGCCAGCACATCATATCCCACCCCCGCCATCACCAGGGCGAGGTACCCCACCCCGGACCCAAGCTCGAGTACCCTCTTCCGCTTAGCGTTGTTTGATGGAGAAGGGAGGGTGGAGGAGAGGTAGCACGCCATGACTTGCGCGCTGGGCCAGAGGGTGGTACCTGTCGTACCGGTGCTAGTGGTGGCGCTTTTCTTGGTTGATGTATGTGAGGAGGAGGAGGAGGAAGAGGAGGAAGAGGAGGAGTAGGAGGCAGATGCGGAGGTGATTTGGCGGAAGGGGAGGAGGGTGTCGGGGTCGCCTGGGATGGGATGGGTCAGGATCGGGAGATGTTTGGTCTGTGAGGCGGGTTGAGGTCCGGTTGACATCACATTTGAGGTAGGGACACGTGAACAACGGGGACGAGGTGTATCTCCCAAGCAGTCTCCCACGATCTATCTATCTATCATCCGCTCACGTGATTATCTTGATCGGCTCGTGGCGAAGCCATACTGATGTGTTGCCGTACATGGTATACGGTCGCAGATTCACATGACTAGCACAACTAGGGCAGGACTTTGCGCCTCACACATGCCAAACCTTCAAACTCCTCCCCCCCCCCCCCCCCTCCCCCCCTCTCCAGATATCCCACCTATCTCACTCCGCACCTCTTCCCATTTTCCACCCAGGCTAATGAAACTCTTCTTCAACGGCCTCTTTACCCACACTCCTCAGCTCAAGCCCCCACAGCCCAGCCCCCTGCAAGAAAGACGCATCGATTACACCGGTCTCGAACGCAAGGACGAACACCGGCTCCGTCCAGTCCCACCGACTTCTTCTCATCTTCGGACGCGAACACTCCCGCAAGGCTCGAAAGAATCTCTCGAAGCGCCTCGGATTGGGTTTGGGATCCGCCTTCACCTTCGCGATGATCACGTCTACCGCAAACACCGAACGGGTCCTATCGTCCTTCAATTCAAAGCATTCGAAATGCTTGGGGACCCAGTCGAAATCGAGGACTTCGACCACGCCCTTCTGTGCACCGCCAAGTACCTGTCGTTGCTTTTGCTGCATTTCGGATGGCCGATGATCCGAAAAGAACCGCTTTCGAAACGGGGAATTCGGGCGGAGATCCTGGACAAAGGGCGCGAGTACCCCCCAGGCCTCTTCGCCGATTTTCGCCGGGATTTCTGGCCACCTCGTCGCGACCTCGATATCATGGCCAAGAGGGACGAGGCCGAGCTCGCCCGTCTTGTGGCCAAGCACGAGTACTCGTTTGTACTGCTCCGAGGGTCGACGGGAAATGAGGGGGAGTAGGTCAGGTAACACCCTATGATCTGTGCGAGTGGCGTTACGTGGCGGCTGAGTGGCGACAAGGGGGTCCGGACAATATCTCTTGAACGGCCGAGGTCAGACACGTCGGGGAGGGGCGAACAGCGCGAGTCTCGCTTGGATCCTCTAGAAAGGCTTCGAGGCTGTCCCGTATGAAATGGGTGAGCGTAGGATTGTGCACTGCACACATCACGTCACCCAAGTCAGCGAGCTGTCAGACGAGCGAGAACGCAGGGAAGGGGTAGGTGGACCGAGGCAAGAGCGGGAATGGGCTGACTCACTCGCGGTGATCGAGGTAGTGATCGTTTCAAGACTCGAAGATTAGGTAGTATGAGACTGGTTTCGCCTGCTTGACAGCTGGAGGTCGAGGATGATCAATAGGATCTGATGGATGTGTCAGTCCGAAAGCAATGATGAAGTGGAGAAACGGATGCTATAAATCGCCGTAGACGAAAAGGGTGCGGTACGAGGAAATAACATATATACCTTCGGGAGCCGCGGTCCGAAGGATTTGCAATGGTGGTCTCGATTTTGCCTAGAAGACGTAGTCACTGAGTGGATTTGATGGAATGAAGGCAAATGGAGTCAAGGCATAGCTGCCGCCGGTGAGGACACCGCATTTGCCGGCGGGCATCTATCAAGACTCTGTCGATGCTTGGTCCGCATAGTATTTCCTAAGATATGCATAAGCGAGGGAAGCAACGCCGCCCACCAGCACACACATATATATTAGGCCATTCCCTCTCCCGGCCGAACTAGCTCCGCCTCTTCCATCTCCTCCCCCTCCTTCCCCTCATCCCCCATCCCCTCTTCCAACCTCCTCCCCAACCCCTCCCAATCCCACCCACTCAACGTCCTCCTCCTTACCACCTCCCCATCCTCATCTCTCTCCTCCGGCCTGCCATACTCCACACTCCGTCTCCCAAAGAACATATCCCTCAGCCCCTCTTCCTCTTCTCCACCTCCAAGCACGAGACTCACGACCCTCTGTTTCTGCGCTAATCCGTCTCTCTCACCATCCGCTGCGGACGTTCCCAGCCGTCCGACTCGGCCAGAGACGATGTCGTAGAATTTCACTCTGCCGGATACGCCCTGTCGCACGCGTTTTTGGCCCGGGGAGAGACCGGAGACGTCGAGTCCTGAGAGGAGGTAGATCGTGTGAAGATTGGCGAGGTGGAGGCCTGTGACTGTTGATCTTCGCGCGATGAGGAGGCCGGGCGCTTCGGGTAGACCGAGAGCGAGTGCCTCGGGGGTGAGAAGGAGGTTCGGCACGCCGAGAGAGTCGAGTTCGTTGCTGAGAGCATCGATGGAGGTTCCCTCTGGAGGGAGGACCAAGGCGTACGTCCCTGGTGGCGGTGGCGAGGTGGCATGTAGTATCGCCAGGCTCTCCAGCAAAACCGGCGGGACCGCACCCTTCTTCTCGGACACGGCGAAGTTCGACGTCTCTACCGAGGTCGAGTCGGAGCTCAACTGGGAAATATCGCCCGTCATCGGATCCACTACCAGCGCAAAATGTTCCGGCTCAACGGCAACCACGGGGTTCAAAGCCCCATGAGCCAACTCCAGCCTTTCCAACCCAACCGGCATCTTGCCCGCTTCTTCCCTGGCTATCCGCTGCTTCTCGCTGGCAAGTACCGTGAAATCTAGGTCGACAACCTGCCCACCGGCTCGGATCCAGCCGCGGGTCTTGGCGAATCGCCGGATCTGGGAATGGATAGTCGCACTCGTCCACACCGTCTGAATAGGTCGTCGCTGGCTGAAGTCCAAGTCCAGTAATTCGGGTTTTCGCTTCCCTTCGGTCGGAGAGTCGGCGGGAGAGATGCCGAGGAGGTCATTGATCAAGCTTACCAAGGCGGGCGGATGTCGGTTGATGGGATGGAGATGCGCAGAGTGGGTCGGCATATGTCGGGTGGGGACCGGACCGAGCATGGTATCCGGCTCGTCGGTGCATACCAGCTCAAGATCCGGAGTGGGGAAAGCTTCATAGCTCGCGAGGTGCTTAGCGGTAGCCAGTAGGATGAGGGAGGTTGGTATTTCTGGGCACTGTGTCGGGTCGAGACGTGGTTGTAAGCGCGCGAATAGCGCTTGCGGTGGTATCGTGGAAGCGGGATCGGTCGGTGGACCGAGACACGGGTCGAGCTTCTCCAGGTGTTCTTGCACCTGTTGAGCGAGATGGGAGGTCGGGACGAGGATGATGATCCTCGTTCCCTCGGGAAGAGGTTGTTTTCGGCGTCGCGTCGCTCGGTTCAGGGTGCGGTAGATCAAGGTCAGCGCAGCGATAACTATCGCCAATGTCCTGCTTTTGCATCAGGCTTTGGTCCTCGATCGAGCGAGGGGGAAGACCCACTTGCCCCGTCCCATATCATCTCGCAGGAACACGTCCTGTCCCCTAAACACGCTAAGCAGGAACGCCCGTTGAGCCGGAGTCGGAGCTTTGATATGGGGATAATGCTCCCGCAGTCGGTTCACGATCAGATCAGAGACACCGATTCCCTTGATTTGGATCAGCTTGTCCGGGCTGCCAAGAGGAGAAGAAGAAGACTTACAGTCCAAGCTGTACCTTCAACCGCCGGATATTCGGGCAAAGACTCAATCCTCGCTCTCACAGTATCCGTGATGCTGGTGCGCAGAGGAAGTGATCGCGGTAGCTCGGACCCGCTTGATGGGGGCTGAGGTAGAGCGAAAGCGGTTCGGGCGAGGAGGACGGGTTCTTTGTATTGGACTTGAGATATGGGTACAACGGGTTTCAGTGCTGCGTTCTTACGGATCACGTATCGTAGGCAGGTCAGACGCATGGTCCGGACGAGTTGAAGCTGCCGAAGCAGAGGGGAGACTTGGAGCATGCGTACCGAGATGTAGCCAGTTAGATTGACCTCCACAACCCGGAATCAAATCTCAATCTGATCTTCAAGCAGACCAAGAGAGTCGCATACTTTGGCCTAATGAAAACTTTGCATAGGTTGTGATACTAGCATGATTCGTCTCGTTTCGTACAATACTACACCGATCATATTTCCCATCCCTTCGCTGTGGTGCATATCCTCATTGCCTTGAATGCTCCTCCAACCCCACCATTGATCCGCATATATGCCATATTTCTTGATCCCTCCACCGCCGCCTTCCCCGCTCAGGCCTGCTTGTCCAACCTTTCCTCCAACCTCCTAACCTGCTCCTTCAGCTCCTCCACCTCCCTCCTCTCCGAACTACCCGCACGTTCCACCTCGTACCTGACCATCTCCTTCAAGCTATCCGCGCTGGCCTGGAGGTTACCCAACAACGTGCTCGCCCTCGCCGCCGTATCCTTGAACTCGCCCATCGCGTTGAGTTGAGCAGCATATGCCCCTTCGTACCGGTGCAGCAGGCCCTGCAAGGTGAAACGTAGTCCATCGGCCTGAGCGAGGAGGTCGTACAGCTCGTTGAATGGCTGAAGGAACGTCTCGCGGCGATGATGAGGTGGGCTTGGCGAGTGCGAGTAGCCGTTCGGCCGGAGCGCGCCGGATAGAGGTTGGAGCGACGGGACGGAAAAGTTGGGCCGATCGGCTGTGTGCGGAGCACGAGCGGAGTGAGGGGGATGCTCAGGGTATCGCTGGCGGTGATGGTATGGTTGCTGTTGACGCGCGAATTCATGCTCGTCGGGTCGGGAGCGAGAGTGGGGGATTGGCGCTGTTCGAGGATCGGACATCCCGTTTTGAGGGGGATAGCCGTGGATTGGGGGAAGTATATGCGGGGGAAGTGCGGTCTGTGAGCCGGATAGCATGTCACGGAGAGAAGCCTGTTGCGCGGCGAGGCCTTGGTTGAGTGGTGCGGACTGCAAAAGGTCAGCTTGACCTGGATCGAAGCGAAGCACTCACCTTTGAACCCGGAACGACGTCTCTGTCTGACGCAGATGTCACGATACTCATACTCTCCACCTTATCCCTTGTCTTTTCCCTGCGCCGTCCCACACCCTGTCTCTCTGGATCCTTTGGAGTCCAGCCTTTGAATGTCAGCTCCTTCGGCGTACTCGGCGTCGATGCCGCCACCTCTCTTCGCCGCTGAGCGATGAGAGCCTGCTGCTGCTCCTTGATACTGATCGTGTCTCGAACCTGGATTCGCGCATTCTCAGCTTGCATCTTGGGGTGCATCAGTCCCATCAGACCCACCGTCTTGAGTTGTTCTTCGTCAATCTGCTTGAAATCAAATCCCATTACCACAGGCGAGGGGATCGCATGGTCTGTCCCGTCCTCTCGACGACTCTCTCGACTCGCAGCGAAGCCGATCGGCTTGATCGGTGCGAGTGTATTGCGAGGGTGTGAGGGAGGTCCGAGATGACCGCTGTGCTGGCTATGTGCGTCGGTAGGGGAGATCGAGGATCCTGGTGGGCTAGCGTTCGAAGGTGATGGGAAGACTTCATTGGTACGGGATGACTTGGTGGTTCGTCGACGCTTGTCTGCGCGGTGATGCGGAGACCGATCGTCCTCGTGACTCGCTTCGTCCTCGCTATCAACGGTGGGAAGTCGGATCCGAACGAGGGATTTAAGTTTGGTGTGGCAATGTGAAGAGGCACGAGTTGCACGTAGGGTCGGTGGTGGGGTGAGGTACGGCGAAGGGGACATTTCGTCAGCAAATCAATCAACCAATGGTAAGATATAGAAAAGATTGGGAAAGGGGGAAATTCTTTCATGGAATCGAAGTAAGCCCGACGGCTGTGAGACGCTAACGGACCCTCAAATACGGAGGTGGGGTCACGAAGGGTTTCACCGGGATAAAGGAGGCGTGCTTGATGGCATCAGGTGGACGGGTCAAACTGGTGTGAGGGATGAAGGGAGGGGTCGAGGAAGGACTGGAGAGGACAAAGGATAAAGAGATAGGCGGGTTCCAGGGAGCTCGACGCTCCAGAGACTGGAGTCAGAAGGGCCCTATTGGAACGAGATCTTGACTGCCAGAATGAAAGGACGGAAAACCGACGGATGTGAAGCGCAGACAATAAAACGGGAGGCGAAACCCCATAATCCGGACACGAGATGACGCAAACACTCCATCCTTGCAGCCCCCAATCCACCAAACGAGAGAAGCACAGTAACCCGAACCCCACAATCCGAACAGGAAATGTAGCAAACTCCCCTGCCTCGCAACGGCTCACCCCCAAACTGGTCAAACAGGAGAACCAATACGAGGACAATCGAAAGCGCACGCCAACTCACCCGTCAACTCTTGCCCTACCCTTCCGTCTTCCTCCTCTACTCTGATGCGCAAGGACGTCGTCCCTATCGTCCCCGCTCGACGGCGTAGGTGAGCGCGATGCTACCGGTGGGGTTGCATTTGGCAGCGGATCGCGGAGTGATGACGTCCTGTGTTTTGGGAGTAGCGGAGGTGGGAGAGGGGAGGGAACGGGAACAGTCAGGTGGATCGGGGTGGCATGGTGTGAGAGTGGTGGAGTGGAGTGGAGCATCATCGTGTCGGAGTGTCGACGAAGGTCGAAGTGATGGTATGAGTGTGCAGTGATGACGAGATGGGCGGTCGTGGGTGAGTGACAGGATGGTGGGGTAGCGTCAAAGGCAGGGTACAGCGCATGTGACCGCGAGCGAAGCAAAGGACATCGATTCAAGTGATGGGAAAGATCATCAGCTCAAAGGCGCAGGCACGGAGACAAAGGACGTGGGGCCCAAGCGTTTCACCTCGAAAGTATCAGGGGAATCAATCCACCCCACTTTCTAGATGAAAGGATAAACGGGATCTTGACTTACGGATGAACTGCCGCTGGGAAACCGTCGAAGCGTGGATGCGAGTGATGTGGGGGTATAGGCGTCGGAGGGAGGCGGGTGGAGGTGGACATTAGCGAGTTGAGTCGGGCGATCAGTGGTGCAGGGTCGATTGATTGGGTTTGATTGGGGTAGGGTGGGTCAGGGAGGCGAAGGTATAGGGGCTGGTCCGACTTGCCCCCTTTTCAATTGGTTTCGGCAGAGGAGAGCTGGCATCCCATCCCATTTTCGTTCTGTCCTGATTCGCTCCTGTTTCCCGAGTTCCCCCTTCTGGTAATATTGCCATCTCGAACACCCCTGATTCAGGAACACCTCATGAAGCCTCCCGCCTCGTTTCGTTTCATCCCTCCCGCCTTAGTGATCAGGGTCGCCATAATCAATCCTAGGTTACCTCGACCTCCGATTAGAAACCAGTGGGAGACTGCTGCAGTTTGATTTGAGCAGCCCCCATTTTGTACGGGAATCACAGGTGCTGGATGTCTATTACTCTCAATACATATCATGAAATCACAGACAAACCCGAATGATGAACGCCCTCTAAACTGGACTCTTCCCCTCATGTTGCGCCAAGACCGCCTGGGCATCCACACCTCCCTCCACCGCCGCATCCGACTCTGCGTTGGCCATCGAGACACCCTGGGCCGCTTGCTGCTCTCCTCGAGCTAACATCGCCGATCCCGCCTCTTCCGCCTCCTTCTCCGCCTCACCGTTAGTTTTTCCTTCTGCCTTGGCCGCCAAAGCCGCTTTCTCCTTGGCCTCCTGAATCGCAGCTGCCTCTTCCGCCTTGGTCTGCATCTTAGAGTTCTTGACGAATAATGCGCCGATAAAACCGATGATCGCCAGTGGCAGGCCGATGATGTACACCTCGGAAAGGGTCTTCGTGTAGGCGATCAACACGGATTCTCGGAATTCCTGAGCCAGGCGTTAGTCCAGTCCGCGCACGTCTGGATAGAGGGACGCTCACTTCAGGAATGATGGTCCACACGGCGGAAGCGTTGCTGGTGACGGCCGCGACGAGGGGTGCAGGGAGTTCAGCGGCGTATTTGCGCAAGTTTCGCTGAATCATGTTCTCGAAAACGTTACCGGCGAGAGAGATACCGAGAATCCGACCGACAAACCCGACTTCAAAGATATCAGCATGATGATTGGCGAATTGATTAGGCCGGGAGACTGACTGAAGATGACCATGCCGGTCCCAGCGGAGATCAACCAGGGTTCCGATTTGAGCTCGAATTGTACCGAAAGCGAGGTGTTCTGCAGGCACAAGCCGATACCGGTCCCCAGGACGACTTGGTAGCCGTAAAGGTGTGCTTCGGATGTACCGTACTTGACAGAGTAGAAGAGACCCGTGGAGAGGGCGATGAAGCAAGGTCCGATGACGAGGAAGGGTTTGAATCGGCCGATTCTCGGGATAAGGCGGGACGAGAGGATGAGGAAGAAGACTTGAACGAGGATCATAGGGAGAAGTCGGACACCGGCGCCCGTAGCGGAGGCGTGATAGACGGCTTGGTAACCCTCGGAGATGTAGTAGACGATGAGAGTGAAGACGGCGAAGACGGAGAAGGCGGTGATGGATGAGCCACTACGCATTGTCAGTGTGAGACCTCACGCAGAGACGAGGTAGTAACTCACTAGATGGTTCGGCGTTTAAGGAGTTTGACCCTAAACATGGCATTGTCGCCAAGCCACATCTCGTAAAACACGAAGATTGGGGGAAGAACCGCTGACATGACGATACAGGCGATGACGCTTCCGCTCGACCATTTTCTGGTGACCCCGCCCCATTGCAGGAAGAGGATGAAGCAGACGGCCCAGCCCATCGTGATGCAAACGCCGAGCCAGTCGCACTTGACGACTTGCATGAACATGGCCTTCGAGTAGCCCTTGTAGCTGGCGGCTCGGCCGAGAGGTGGAGCGGTGGGCTGGAACGCGGCGATAAGGCCGAGAGCGACGCCCCCGAACGGAAGGTTGATATAGAAGCACCAGCGCCAGGAGATGCGATCGGCTGTAAACAGGTGTCAACAGCAATCCCACCGTCGCCAATGAAACACTTACAGAAGGCGCCACCAATCAACGGGCCAATGACCGAGGCGATCGCGAAACTACCGATTTATCAGCATGGATCGGAGGAGCAACGCGACAAACTCACCAAACGCCAAAGAGACCGAAGTATTTCGCACGATCGTGCATGGTCGTGAGTTCCGCGATGATGACCATACCGCCACTGAATATCCCGGCGGCGCCTGCACCGGAGATTGCACGACCGAGGATGAGGACGTCCATCCCCGGAGCGACGGCGGAGACGAGGGAACCGAGCTCGAAGACGGTGACGGCGAGCATGATGACGTGTTTGGATGGGAAGATTTGGCTAAGTTGGGCGTACATGAGGTTGAAGCTCAGGAGGGTCAAGCTGGGCAGGTTAGCGTTTGCTCGAAATGTAACGTAAGGGGACTTACAAGAAGCCGGAGGCGAGCCATGGGAGTTGGGTGAGCGAGTCGAACTGCTCGGTAATCTTCGGAATGGCAGTCGCAAGGATCAATTGGTCTAACAGCTATTAGCTTACTGGGTCATCGCCAAATGGCATAACTCACCAAGAGCGAACAAGAAGATCGCGACCATCAACTACAACAGACCAGCGGCCGTATCAGAAGGGGTGAGACGACGTGCAGACGACGTACACTAAGAAAGACGGCCCAGAACCGCCATCTAGGGATCTCGATGGGCGCCTGCATGCCTGGATGTCCAGCAGGGGCAGTTGTTTTGGGTGTTTTGGGCTTCTTCGCATCTTGCGCGGGGCTGGAAGGTGTTGTGGTGGGGAGTGATGTCTGAGACGCCCTTTTTGGGGACTCATGGGTCGTGAGAGTGGCCACTGAGGAGTTCATAGTGGGTGGGGTGTTAAGAGAGGATCGAAGGGTATTTAGGGATGAATGGAGTGGCTGGGCGGTGTCCAACGCATGTGCATCACCTCGGCAAAACCGTTTAATGCCCGAGCCCCGGGCAGGTTATTTTCCGGAATCCGTTATTGTGACGACGCCGAGCAGCCAGGCACATGTCCACGGGGTGACACGTAATTTCGGGACACAATATTGAGACGCGTTACTACGAGAGATGCCGTGTAGTTGGCGAGGAGGACATGTCTTGGGAGGAAATCCTCGCTGGCAGTTCGACTCGCTGAGAGTGTTTCGATCGATCACTGAGATGATGAGAGCCTCGGTCGAGGGATTGGTAGTGATATTGATCAAGTCGGCCGCCGAGGTCAGAACCCTATAGTCTCTGCTTGGCCGAACCTGCTGTTAGCTTCTTATCAATCAGACCAGTCTGCTTCAATGATACCGTTCCGTCGGACCCGAAGCGGCACGTTCCGCAATCAGACGACCTGATCCTTGCAGGTAGCTGGAGGACATCGTCAAGGCGTGAGATTCCTCTCCTCTCGCTCAAGGTACGCCCTCCGCCACCATCTCCGTCTCCTCGTGACCCGTCTCAGCGCCAGCGCAGGCATGTTCTGCGTCCCCGAAGTCGAGTTCGGCGGATCCGACTCCGTCATTGGCGTAGCTGCTTGATTCTGTCTCACGTCAAATCAGGCCATCGCTCTCCTTGACTCAGACGGAGCTTCACTCACCTGCCACGAATCGTCCGAATACGCCCAACCATCCTCATCTGTCCCAGCCCCACTCCAAATACCACAAACGTCGACCCGCCAGTCTTCACTGGTTATGAACGCCCATCTTTCCTCTAACGCCAGGACGATCTTCTCCCCTTCCCCTGCTCCCGCCTCTTCCGAGGACCTCCATAATGAGTTCCCATTATCGGGATTGATCACTTTCACCCAGGGAGCACGTTCTCCACCTCGAAGGTGTCGGCTCGACCAAGCTCCTCCCGGCAGCGGTTGGACGCTCGAGGTGGAGACCGGGGGTTTAGACGCTATGGAAGGGTCCAGTCGCTCGTTCTCCCATACTTCGACTCGGCCGATATCCTTCCTCCCCACGTCATCGGTGAGCGCGTCGGTCAGAGCGAGATTCTCGAGGATCGCACGAGTCTTCAGAATGGCGGGATGACGCGGAAGCGCAATGGCGGCAGTGGTCAGATTTGGGTGAAAAATCAGGGGCGGCGCAATACCGAGGGGAAGGAGCACGACGGGTAGGAGACTCGCTGGAAGGAGCGGAAGCAGAAGAGCGGGAGGGAGGAGGCTGAGGATGAGGTGTGTCTGGGTAAGGGGGAAGGAGGTGGGAGTGGGCGTGGTGAATGGCGAGGTGAGGTATGTCAATCGAGGGGCGATGTAATCATATATGTCGGAACTGGATCCCTGTCAGGTTGACATTCGACTGTAGATGGTATGAGCATACACAAGTCCCATGAGGTTCTGGATCGCTTGGAGATTCATGTAATAGTCCACACCGCTCTCGACCTCCTTTGGCGGTACGACCGGTATCTCCTGCCCATCCGGTCCGGTCGAGGTGCTGAACGTATCCTTACCGGTATCGGAGTTCGTACTTGGGCCGACTCGTGTTCTACCGGCAGATGCCGAGGCCGTGGATACCCCCAGGAGGGAGGGGAGCGGGTTGGTCCGTTCATGTGCGTGGAGAAGAAGGAGGGTAAGGGTGAGCGAGGGGATCAGTAGAAGTAGACGAGGCTTGAACGCTGTCATCTTCAGTATCTGTAACTCGCGACAGGGATTGAAGTACAGATGAAGGTCCAAAGCATGATCCACGCCCAAGTCCATCTCGGTTTCCTCCAAAACAGCACCTCCTCCAACCGATCTTGCACCCAAAACACCGGTCCGACCTATCCCATCAGCCCCAGCCAATCTCACTCACATACCTTCGTGACGAAGCGCCGGAAATTGTTCGACACCAATGGAAGACTCAGCGCCTCGCTCTGCGTACTCAGCTCTCTCGGTCGTCCCGATCCTCCGCCTCTCCCAGCCGCATTTGGGAGTTTAGGTAAGTTCGGCGGGAGGAGAGATCCGAGGAGGAGATCGGACACGTTGGAAGAGACGGAGGAGGCGGTGGGAACTGAGAACTTGCGGATGATGGTTGGGGGGATGGAGGTGAGTGGGAAGGAGGGGATGGATGTTCGTGCGAGGGAGATGGGCCGTTGTGGGGAGGTGGAGGTGGTAATGGATGGGGCGGGGATGCGGATGGCAGATTGGGGAAGGGAAATATAGGAGGGGATGGTCGAGGTCGAGGTCGAGGTCATTCCGAGGAGAAAGGATTGGGGTAGAGAATGGGCTCTCTCCTCGAGATCTCTTCGCTAAGAACAGGGAGGTCCACGTGCTCCGTACCGAGAAACCGGAATTTTAAAAGGGAAATAATTCCCGGAGAATATCACACGTCCGAAGCCTCTGGTTCTGGCTCGCGCCAGGGCTATCGTGATTTGTCAAAGCATGTAATCATACACCGACTTCTTCATGTGTCGTCTCCAGCTCTTGAGAAATCCCTCGGCATCCTTCTCCAGTATACCTCCAACAGTGAGCACGAGTGGTCGGAAGTAATCGATCGTTGACGCCTCATTGTCGGGTAGATGATCGACAACGCGTTTTGCCCTGGTCTTGAGGTAAGTCGTCGATGGTGAATTGGCGGCGTTCGATGGGGTCGGTGGGAGGATGAGGCGGGGTTGGATGGTGAAGAGCGTCAAGGGCGGAAAGAGAGATGACCTTGATGTCGACATCGAAGCGGGGGAGCGGGACGTCGGGAGGGGCAACGAAGCGTATGTCGTTGCGACGCATAGTTCCCTGGATGTGAGGTCCGACCGTCACAAGGCTACCGTCCACTGAGCGCAGCGCATGCGCCAGGGCATACTTGACCTGCTCATGGCGGGGGATCATCCAGCCACCGCCTTGGCAGACCTCATCGTGGCCCAAATGCCTCTCCCGGGCACAGCGGCGGCAGTGTTCCACGTTTCCGATTCGCAAGGTGCGCTGCTGGAGAGCGCCAGCAACTTCACTGTCGGTAAGGCGAAATTGCGCCGCGGTCGGAAGCACATTCATCCATTTGCGGCCAAGGAGGAAGATGACTCGAGAACAATGACCTGCTTGTGCGAATCGAGGAGCTCAAAGGTGGACGAGTGGGCAGCTTCGAACATGTCCTGGCATCGTTTACTCTGGGACAGCATCGGCTCGCTGGTGGGCTGGATTGATGGAAGAATTGGGGCAAGGACTGTGTCTGCTAACTCGTTCGCTGCTGCATACGCATGTGGGGCGCATTTGGCGTATGATAGAATGCCTAAGGGCCCCCAGGCGGATTGGCAGGCTGATAAGGGCCTCCTCGATGGCACGATGCATTTCGTCGAGGGAAGGCCCTAGAGACCGGTTCTGGTGCACGCAGTTCCGCAGTAGGGAGTCGAGGCGATCCCATAAGACTGTGAGGTCGGCGGAATATAGGGACCGTTGGAGGTGGCGAAGATTCTGCCGGACAGAAATGCGAAGGAGAAGCAAGGCGTGTTGCTTCTTGAGGCTGGGGAGCCGCTCGATGAGTTTTCGTTCAAAGTTTGATGTTACGTCGAGGAAGGCGTTCCTAGCTGTCCGGGGACCGACGCAAGTCCCAAGGAGACTGATGCCATTATCCCGAATGGCGTCCAGGCTGCGAGTCTCACTCTTCCTGCTGTTGAGGCGACGAGGCAAACAGTGGACATAGAACAAGGTAATGTGTACAGACCGGTTCTTGAACAAAGTGAATCCTCCGTCTCATAGTTGTTTCGTAATGAATCTCGCCTCATCCGCCGCAGCCTCATACAGATGGCCCTCTCCATACTTCGGCTTCCAACCAATCTTCCGCGCATTGTTACCCCTGATATTCGCTCTGGACCATCAGCCCAGCAGATTTCAAGAGTACTCACCGGCCGGCCATCTGGATCTTGACTATGTCGAACTCCACTCCTAAAACATCTCCCATCTTCCGCATCTCCGCCTCCCCCGAGGGCCTGATCTCCTCGTCCATCCCGAGCCCGCGCAGGATCCGCTTCGGCAGTTCTTCCCAAGAGAACGAGCCGTTCTCGGTGAAGTAGATTCCGTCTGCGTCCGGTGAATTTGCCATGGCCTGGTCGAGGAGGAGTAAGTCGGCTGCCGCACAGTCTTCGACATGGCAGAACGCCCAAGTCTGAGGGAGGGAGTCGGAGGTGGAAGTGGGGATGGAGTACAGGTGGCTCGTGGATTTTGCGATCTTGACGAGCTCGACTATTTGCTTGGATGACGTATTGCCGAAGGTCCTACTATTTCCGCTGAAGCCACCAGTCAGCCCTTGCGCATTTGAAGATGAAAGGTGAACGGACTAGACCATTGGCGGGACGACTATGTGCGTATGCACGCCATTCTTCTTCCCGCTCTCGAGGATGGTGGCATACGATTCCAAGCCCTACCTCATTAGCTACAGAAGATCTTGGAGACCCACTATGCCGCCAATCTCGCAATTCGGCGTCGTCGACTCCATTGATTTGAGCAGGTTCGGATCGTCGTCTGCGAGCGAATGGGTCGTGTAGAAGTCGGTATACTCGGAGAACATCTTGGCTCCGCTCGACTGTGCCAGACTTAGGGTCGAACCGTGATCACCTGGGGACGCATCCGCTCACCGAGATGGAGGTCGGGCCAGTGCCAGCACCGTGTTAGGGAAGAATCCGAACCTCGATAGCCGGTATGGCTATAGTCATTTCGAAAGGATCTGTGAGCTCTATGACCACGTCGACTGCTTTATTAGCGCATGTTACGCCCTTATATGCTCACCGCCGTGCTCCTTGATGCATGACTTGATGGCGCTGGCATCCGCGAGATCCACTTTGACAGGCTGGAATCCGACTTCCTTGACCGCTTCGGCGTGCTCATCTTTTCTGGACGACAGCAAAGACCTCGAGAGCGGAATATTTCGGATTGGAATGGGATTTGATAGAGGATCGATAGAGGATCTCGCCCCCGCTATCGGAGTCGACCGGAGGCGCCACTCTCTAAAACAAGGTCGTAAGAAGTGAACTGCCCCACTGGTGCTCGCTTCGCCAGTCGAGTTCACGCTAGACCAGCATCCAAGACAACCCATCGTATTTGTCGCGAACTCCAATAATCATCCTGCGACACCTATCGCATAATGTCGGTCCATAGTCGACCTAGCTCTCGAAGCTCCAAGAATCGGTCTACGCCGTCTCTCGCTTTAGAAAGGATGACCGTCTCGTGCAGCCAAGCGGACTCGCCACCATCTCCCACACAGAGAATCGAGTCACCATCATCAACGTCAGGAGAATCCCCATCCCCTTTACCCTTCCCTATCCTCGAACCAATCAAATCCACCCAATCCTCACACGTCGCCCTCCCCTCCCCAGGCTCTTTCCCATCCCACCCAAACACCGCCTCACCCACTCCCGCAGAATCTTCGGCAATCGAAGTCAACATGACCCAACTCGAAGTCCAGCGCTCCATCTCCCAATTCGAGCCCGAGCCTCCCATGCGGCATTTCCTAGATGGCCGATCAAGGTTATTCGGAATCACGTTCATAAGCACGGCGGTCGCGGCGCAGTTTATTGCGCAGGGACAGTTCGGAATGGTCGTGATGCCGCTCCAGGAGATCGGACGGCACCTGGGAACTACCGAACCGGGGGAACTGAGCTGGATGGCGGCGAGCTATGGGTAGGTCCTCCTTCTCCAGGTTCAGGGAGAAGAGCTGATTAGATAGGTTGTCGGTGGGGATGTTCCTTGTTGCCGCTGGACGATTGGGCGATCTCTTGTGAGTAAGAATCCTATCCGGACTGGATTTGCGCTGATGGAGAGGTGGGGAAGTGGGCCAAAACTGCTGTATATCATTGGGATGGCTGTCATCATCGTGGCCAACATCGCGAGCGGGTTCTGCGAGACGAGAATCCCTTTCGACATTTGTCGAGCTCTCGCCGGACTGGGTGCAGCTCTATCACGTAATTGTCGTCCACTTGATTTGATGTCACTCTCGCTCACTCAATTTTAGTGCCCAATTCCGTCGCGATACTCGGCAGAACGTACCCACCCGGACGAATGCGAACCACCGTCTTCGCCATCCTTGGCGCTATGGGTCCCATAGGATTCCTAGCGCAAGGCGCGATCGGTGCTTTGCTCGCAGTGAAGGCCAGTGTCCCATGGATCTGGTGGTTCACGTATGTCATCCACGTTGACCTCGATAGCCGCTTATACTCCCCAGCGCGATCTTCGCCTTCGTCCTCATCGTAGTCGCCCTGATTGTTCTCCCACCAGACGATGCCCACGCCACCCTTTACCAAATCAAATCATTCGACTACCTCGGAACCCTCCTCCTCATCACCGCACTCGGGGTATTCAACTTCACATGGAACCAAGCGCCCATCACCGGCTGGCCCGAATCCTACGTCTGGGCTCTCCTCCTCGTCTCCATCGCCGCGTTCGTAGCGTTCTACTTCTGGGAGAAGAGAGTCGGGAAGACGGCTTTGATCCCGACTGAGGTGCTGCAGAAGACGAGTCTGCTGGTTTACCTGAGTTTGTGGTTGGGTTGGATGAGCTTTGGCGTGTTCTTGTTCTATACCTCGCTCTTGTACGTCTGGCTGCGATAAGACATACCACCTATGGGATGCTGATGCGCGAGATTGACAGTCTCCGTAATGTCAGAGAAGCTCCGAATGCACTCAGCGTAGCAGCTCAACTCTCGACATTGTGTCCGGTCGGTACGTCCTGCACTTGCTCTCATATTGGCCTGATTAACGTGGCATGCATACTGACCTGCCAACTCTAGGCGTCATCTCCGCCCTCCTAGTCCCCGTTGCCATCACCCGTTTCCCAGGCCACCAGATCTTCCTCTTCTCGATGGTTTGCTTCCTCATCGGGGACATCATGGCGTCAGTCGCTCCCGTGAAAGGCTATTGGAGCGTGACGTTCCCAAGTCTCATCCTCGTCATTGCCGGCCCAGGTATGTCCAACACTTTGCGCTTGCTTCCGAGAGAGCGCTAAGGGGAACTAGACCTGAGTTTCGCGACGGGTCAGTTGATTGTGAGCAATTCGGTAGATCGTCAATATCAGGGTATCGCAGGTGAGTCGATCCTCTCCCTCGGTATGCGCAGTTGAGCTGAGACCATCCAGGCGGGATCGTCAGTATGCTCACCAACTACTCGTGAGTCTACCTTTCCCGCTCTGGATGACATTGCAGATCGATCGAACAGCCTATCGATTGGCCTCGGTATGGCCGGCACGGTCGAGCGATACGTCCGCGGACCAAACGGCTCTACGTTGAAGGGCTATCGATCGGCTTTCTACTTTGGTACGGGACTCGCAACTCTGGCCGTTGTCGTCGTTGGACTGTTTGTAAGGATGCCAAAACAGGCTCAGTACCGAGAGTAGATACGCATGCATTCCTTGCGTCAGTCTGATTGGCTTATCAGATCCCAAGTGTCGACCGGTACTCTCGGCTGCGAGTCCCAAAGGTTAAAACCCTCATGTCTGCATAGTTCCCGGTTGGAGCGCGCTAATCTTATCTTCTCTCGGCAAGCATTAGCTCAATCCACCCTGGAAGACTTATGGAGAGATTCCTTCCGCTTGACGATTCGATGAGGGACTGCTCCATCAATCACAGCGGTTTCCTGAGGAGGGCCAAAATTGGATTCGAGTATTAATGAATCACGACCTGACTGAGCGACCGAAAACAGCCAATCACTTCGTATCCGCCCCAGAACCTCACTTTTTCCTATCATACACCCACTCTGCTCCTTGATGTCCGAGACACCAGATCCGTCATCAGACCCCACAATGGTGGGACCCGTCACTGACCGACGAGCTCGACGCAGACGACGTCAAACCCACCACCCGCATTCCCTCCTGCCCCACGTCACCAGGACAAACGACCCTTCGCACATCCGGCCTCCCTCATACCTCATCCGAACAAACGGCCATGGACCCCTCAGCCATCGACGAGCTCGACGAAGACGATAATCAAGCCGACCGCGCCCCTCCCCTCCTCCCCAAGCTCGCACGAAACAACCACCCTCCACCCACACGGGTCTCCGAAGCGGCCTTGGTAGGTGACTATGACGAAGAGAGAGCGAAGTTGGGCGGGCTAGTGGAGGTGGGTGAGATAGTATATGAGGTTGAGAAGGTGGTCGCGCGGAAGGGAGGGAGGGGGGATCGGGATGGGTTGTTTAGAGACCGATGGAAGGGGTATACGCCGGAGGAGGATACTTGGGAGAGGGAATCGGGGTTGAAAGAGGGTGCGGAGGAGGTGGGTCTTACTCTTACTTTCATTTCAATTCCCGACTCCGTCCTATTTCCCCTTTCGCGAGGAGATCGTGTTTCGAGAAGGGTGGGAGTCGGGCTGATTTGAGCAGGCATTGGAGGAATGGTTGAGCTGGGAGAACAAGGTGTTCTCGACGATCGAACGGGTGGCGAGGGAGTATCCATACACGGGTCCGGAAATCGCTTCAGTCAGACAGGAGGGACAGCCCAGATGAAAGCGACAACGGCAACGACAAGGATCGGCAACACCAGTGAAGGTGGAGGTCGAAACTGACTGCCCCGCTCAAGTCGATGCAGCTGTACTGGAGCGACAAGAACGTCCTGTCAACCCGCACAAGCGGAAAATTCGGACGGACGGGGTTCCGGTCAAAGCGAAGGCGGTAGAGCTCAGAAGTGTATATCTAGTAGCTACATAGCTTGTAGCCAAGGCGAGACCGGCGCCGGCGCTATGCAGGGGTATATCGTGCGGTTCTATGGAGATGAGAGCCCAGTCATAATCTATGCGGCGAATGCGAGAGCAAAAGCGAGGGGTATGACTACGATGAAGTGCTAAATGATCATGCCACGCCCTTGGTCGCGTTCTTCGATATGAGTCTTGCCTTCTCGATCTGGGCTTGACCTGTTTTCGCATTAGTCAAGTGCAGTATAGCGTGAGGCAGGAGGCAGCTCACTCCGCTTGGCTAACGCCTTTTTGTAGTCGACGATGGTGATGTCCTGACTTGTGAGGTTGGTCACCGTCTTGCCCTTCACTTCCCACAATTCCTCGGCGACTTGCGAGATCAATCCTAGGATGCCGGGTCTCATCAGCAAAGTCATCTGCAGGCGGGAGAAGACTGACGGAAGTCGTGAGAGACAATCACCACACCACCCTCGAATTGCTTGATGGCGGTGGCCAGCGAGTCAATGGATGCCTATCACCAAGATGAGAAAATCATCCACGGGAAAGACACTACTTACCATGTCGAGATGATTGGTGGGCTCGTCAAGGAGGAGGATGTGGGGATGCTCCATCGCTAGGATCGCAAATACCACTCTAACCCCCAGATAAGCGTTAGCTCGACGCGCGTAGCCGACATGACCTTACCGATTCCGCAGCCCATCTGATAACTGCTCGATAGCATTTGTCTGATGCGCTCCTGTAATCCCAAATCGCCCGATCTGCTGACGCCAGAACTGGATGTCCTTCTCCGGAAACTTCATGGCATACAGCGATTGCAAGTGCTCCACAGGCGATTTGTCGTATGGTAATTGATCGGCTGAATGTTGCGAGTATTTGGCGAGCTTGAGCTGGCCATGCCGTGAGACTGTGCCTTCACATGGTGTAAGGGCGCCGGTGATCAGGTTCAGGAGTGTCGATTTGCCGGTACCGTTGTCTCCAACGATAGCGATTCTGAGACGCTCAGCATTGTCAGAGTGGGCTAGACACAAGGAGACGTACCGTGAATCCATGTCGATACCGAAGTTTAAATCCCGGTAGAGGTAATCCTTCTTCTCCCCAGAATAGGAGAAAGCCACATCGCTGAACGCGATGATAGGAGGCGGCAACTTTTTGACATCCTCAAAGTTGAAGCGGAGCTGTTTCGGTGTCATGATGGATTCGACAAGACCGGCAGCCTCCATCTTGTCGATGATCTTTTGCTTCGACTTGGCCTGCTTCACCAAGTTGGCATAGGTACCGGCGCTCGCGATGAACTCTGCAGCGTATCAGCGGGACTCCATCGGATGAACGTTGCTGAACAGACTTTTGATATGGGCGATCTCCTCCTGCTGCTTGGCAAACGCCTTCATCTGGTTCACCTCGTTCTCGCTCTTCGTCCGGACGTATGTCGTGTAGTTGCCTCCGTAGTAGACGAGCTTCTTTTGCATGGTCAAGTCCATCATGTTGGTGCAGACCTCGTCCATGAAGTCGGCCGAGTGGCTATGATAGTTAGCACAGGTATCACCAGGGATGCCACCAGCTTACGAAGTGAAAATCTGGTGACGGTAAAACCGAGATTAGCGGAGGCAGCGATATTGTGATGAAAATTACTCACCAGAATATGGTTGTACGTCGCCAAGTACGCCTCCAGCCAAACCACTGCTCCCAAATCCAAATGACTCGTCGGCTCATCCAACAACAACAAATGCGGCTTGATAAACAGTGCCCGCGCCAACGCTACCCTCATCCTCCAACCACCCGACATATCCCTCGTCGGCTTCTTCATCATCGATTGGCTGAACCCCAGGCCACTCAAGATCGCACCCGCCTTCGCCTCAAACATCGACGGGTCCATCTCCTCAAGCTCCTCGTAAATCGCTTCCAGGGCCAGGTCATCCACGTCCGCAGCAGTCGACATGTCCTCGGCGAGCTTTTCCAGGCGGGCGACCTTTTCTCGGGCGGAATTCACAATGTAATCGAGGGCATTGACATCAGTGGGTTCGACCGCGCCGCTCACGAGGTAGATCTACAAGAGTCAGCAATGCTAGCCATGCCCTAGTATTGCGGATTGCTAGAGCACGCGAATATCGCCGACTAACATCGATGTGTTCGGGAATCTCAACATCCCGGTCTGCAATAGATTGCAAGAATGTCGACTGTACTGATCAGTAATTGTCCTTACGATTTGCATGACACCTCACTTTTCCCGAACCGTTCTCGCCCAAGAGCCCATACCTATCCCCCATCAGCCCAGCATCATATCCCCAAAACGAGGAAGAACTCACCGTTGCCCATAATTCAATGCCACCTCCGCCCCCTCAATCAACAGTCTCCCATGGAAACTCAACGTATACTGATCAATCTTGATATCCCGACTCTTCGGATCGCTGACCAGCACCCCATTCTACCAGACCCCATCAGCCCTTCCCCCATCTACTTTGGGAATGCAGGAAGGACGCACGGCACTACGGTCCGTCGCGAGGTTAAGCTTCTTCATCGCCTCATGTGCGTCCGCCAGATTCTCCTCGCTCCCGTTGGCGCTGAGCGATGTCATAGGAGTGGAATTCCCGTTGGTGGACGGGTCGGGCGTGCCGGATGGAGAGGTCGTCATGGATACCTTCCCGGCGTTCTTGGCTGCCTTTTCGGCGAGTCGCTTTTGCTTCGACGCGGATGGCATCTTGCTCACTGTCTTACTTTTGTCTTGACAGTCGAGGGTTCGAGGGAAGATGTCGCGCGGATAAGCGCGTTTTTTAGTGTGGAAGGACGGCGACTCTCGCGGGTGTTGAAAGGCGTGTAAAACTACACCGCCTATCTGACCAACTAGCAGGCCTAGTTGGCAGCTTCCCCATCATCTCGGACATTCACACATACGTCCTATGCATCATACTCCTACAACGTCTTCAAACAGCTACACAAAAGGTGGCTGAATTCCAACAGCGGGCTTCACTTCTCGTGGTTTTCCCTCCACCCCATCTCCTATAGCTGGTAATGTCTTGACGATCCCAACTCATAATCCCTCTCAAACCGCCGAATCATGTCTGTAACAACTCTGCCACCCGGAGACGTCGCTCGAATCCTTAGCTACCTTTCTCTCCCACCATCCATCACACTCCCGACTCCACCCCTGACCTTCCTCACCTCCCACTTACACATCCTCCCCACCTCCCTCCTCCTCCCCTTCTCCCCGCTGATCCCACCCCGCGCCCGCTCCTCCGTTCCACTCATCAGATCCCGTCGTCTCTTCTACGCATCCACCGTTCCCCCACCTCCACCCCTGCGAGCCAGCGCCGGCCGCCTACGATGGCCACTCCTCTGGGAACGGTCAGGTGGATCGAGTCTCGCCCCACCGAGTGAGGACGTAGAGGAAGAGGGCGATTGGGTGGCAGAGGGATTCATGCCCGGTAAAGAGGGACGACAGCACGTCAAGAAGCTCGGTAAGTTCCTTAGGGGTTTGGAGGAGGAGAGAGAGATGGAAGGTGTGAGAGAAGCGAGGAAGGTGGAGAGGAGGTTGGATGATGTGGGTGAGGAGTTTGATGAGGAGAGCGATGAGGAAGATGGACGGGTTCCGGTGAGGGTGAACGGGGAGGTGGATCAGGAGGATGTGAAGGTTGCTTTTGAACGGAGATTGCTGGAATTGTTCGTGGACGGTCTGGATGTGCGTGACTCCTCTTTAACTGCTCAGCTTAAGCTTATGGAGGGGACCGGATCAGACGATTGATTATGACGAGATTGACTTCACCGAGCCGCCGGGTGGCGATACGATAGCGGTGCGAGACGAGGAGGATCGGTATTTCGATGAACAGGAGCCGAGCCGGACGCCTGATGGACATGCTGAGGGGCCGGGTCTGGAGGTGGAAGAGGTGGAGGTGACGCAAAATGGTCAGGGGGATTACGACTATTGAGAAACTCTGCAACGAGTTATCAGTCCGCTCACACGCTGGCATGGCGTCACTCGATCTGAAGAGAGCACGACCAGGAGTTGGTTGGGCCAGCTATCATGGGAGCCGTCGTTATCGGCCGTATGGATCGACCAAGGAGATCGAGTACACTACGTAATTATGGCCTGGATGACCAACCATCACAGCTGCATTGTGTGTAATGAATACACATGTCCCTCCTCGACCCTTGAACCGACTTTACGAGATACATGGTCTCCCCTGATCACCGGTCAATACGGCACCACCCCATCCAGATACAGAATCCTCCCATTCGACGCCTACAACCCAGCCGTCCCACATCAACACCTCTCTGACCTTTCAATCTTCAGAAAGCGGACTCACATCTTTCACCCCGAGAACCTCGATATCCCCCGGCTTTGCCCTCCACCCACCCTCCTTCTCCTCATCCTCCACGATCTCGACCGTCGTCCCAGCAAGCGTCTCCACTCCGCCGCCACAGGGCAGTTCCACCGAGCCCTAGCAAACATAGTCAGCCTGTCGTCTTCGGAGTGGACCAAGGAGACGTACAGGGATGATGTGGGCAGAGAGGAAAGCCTCGACGTTCTTCTTCGCGCTCTCGTCAGTCTCGGGTTCACCATCTTTATTCTGATGCCTATCCACCCATCCATCAGCAACACAATATCAGATTCTCAACAAGCGGGGTGAGGTGACGTACGGTTTGCGCGGTAATCGCATGATAGCGGAGTCGACAGGAACGAGCAGAGTGGTCCGAATCAGACCGAGGGCATGAAGTCTCGCCGTCTAGCATCACATCACCACATCAGCACCAATTCCAACGTAGAGGAACGAGGAAAAAACATTAAGACGTACGACAGAGGAAACGTCCCGCGCATAATCCCACCATACCCCAGCCTTCCGCTCGAGAGTCAATGCGTCAGCGAGCGACATCTCCGAGTTTGAGCTCCCTAGCAGTCGGTCCGCGGCGGGGATGGAACCGGGTTGGGGGAAAGAAGGGTCGGACATCGGTTTGGAGGTTGAGTTTTTGGACGGGCCGGGGAGCGGGAGTTGGGTGGCTGCGGCGCTAGCGACCAGGAGCGAGGCTGTCAGGACGAGTAGGGAGCGTCGCATGGTGGGTACTGGATCGCAAAGGTATTGATGTCGGTTCTTGTGAGGAGGAAATTGACGGGACGACGCAAAAAACAAAGAGAGAGATCGATCTGGAATGTGGAGCGGATGCATAAATTCCCAGAGAAGCTTTTTTGACCTTCTCGCCCGGAATCATTTCATATCTCAAGTTGTGATGGCCAAAATGACCGGAACATCTGTCTAGTCATATATTCCCGGCACCACCAGCCCTAACACCCCGCCCTCTCCTACTCTCGACCCACTCCTGATGCCTCCTCTTGCCAATCTCCTCCAACGTCAACCCCGTCCCCTTGCCCACTCCCTCCCCTTCCTCCCTAAATCTAGGCGACGTCGGCGGGTCCGAGTGTCCTCCCTCACTCATAGCCCCCGCCTCGACCAGGTCCGGCATATTGTAGATATCATCGGGAACGGGACTGGGAACGAGAGGTGAGGTCGTGGTGGAAGAGGAGAAGAGTTCGGCGAGGGGTCGGGAGGAGGAAGTAGTGGAGTTGGGGAGGTCGTCGATGTCGGGTAGGGCGTAGGGGTCGAAATCTAGTGGGAGGTCGTATGCTAGATCCGAGATTCGAGGGAGGGCGTCACCCCTGAGACACATCAGTATCTATATAAACAGCGAAGGGGGGGACATACCAAATAGCCTCCTCGAGATCATTGAGAAGTCGCGCCAGGTTCCCTCCCTTCCCGTCCTCGCCAAGCGCGTTGGGCGCGGAGATCTCCCCATATCCCCCATCAAGCATGGCGGTACTGAACGCCCAACCGACGCCCTTGTAAATCCCAACCACCTCGTCCACCTCCCTTAGCCCGAACCGAACCTCCTCCGCCCAGAACGCCACTTCTCTCACGGTGGGACTAGTATTGACGTGTCCCCTCACCTTGCCCTCTTGGACAGCGGTGATCATCCGACTCGTCCACCGTCGTCCCGAGTCCGCGTTTGTCGCGATCCACGAACAAGGGGTGCCGGGGTAGGCCAAATACCATACCGCATCAATGTAATGTCCCAGCGCCTGGATCAGCTCAATCGCCATCGGTCTGACCCTCCTCGATCCCAAACGTGCTGCGAGGTCGATGAACGGGTTTTCAATCTCGCTCAAACGTGGACTGGTCGATAATCGTTGTGGGAAGATCGCAGCGCGTTGAGCAGCTTCGGCGAGCAGATTCTCATCGATCGCCAGCTCCACGTCGAGTAAAGCGCGGACGGATTCGGTGTTGTGTACGAAGAGCTCGCGTTGTTCGGATCGGAAGGAATCGGGGATGAGGGAGGATGAGGATTGGGACTCGCTGGACCCGCTTCGGGAGGGGACTTCACGCGCGGGGCAGCGTTCGGTTTGGCAAAGCGGGGCGCCTAGGTGAGTCGATCGACGGGCGTCGTGCTCGGCGTGGGTAGAGATGTAGGTGGAGGGAGGAGTGAGCGGTGACATGGGGTTGGGGGAGTGTGGGACACTGTTCTTGTGGTGTTTGAGGGGGGATGGGTCGATAGGTATAGTCTGGATCGGTTGCTCCACGATCCATTTCTGCGAAGCCCATCAGTTCATCATCCTAGACTAGACTTAGGGTGGACTCACGCGCCACTTTGCCATAGCCAGCTCCTCCTTGCTCCTATCCGTCTGTCCCAGTATCGTCCGATCCCCAAAAGTCACCGCAGTCATCTCCATCTCCCCTTTCCCCGCCGTGAACCGTGGCGTGACCCTACCCATCTCAATATCCAATGGCGACATCATCGGCGGCGGGACAGTCGATCCTCTACGGAAGAAGGAGAATGCAGTTGGTTTCTCAGTAGATCGGCCAGATGAGGAACTGCCGAAGGTCAGATCGGAGGACTGGTGCGGGAAGGGCGGGCGAGTGATGGGGCGTGGAAGAGGGATGACGAGGGAGGATGTGAGTTTGGGTGGCGGTACGGAAGTGGGTGAAACGGTAGTAGGGGGATGATACACGAAAGATGAGAGGGGTTGAGCGTGGTTGGAGGCTACGTCTTTGTTGATGGGATTGCCGAAGGTGGTGTCCTCGAGGACTAAGTTTGAGTAAGACGATGTCGAAGCTGCGCCGGCGATTCACATGCGACCGGCCCGACGAGTGGTCGGACGAAGGAGATCTCGCTCGAGTCGTGTCGAAAAAAAAAAGATACGCCTCTGCGAGGATTCGGAATGTTGACGATTTCTCGAGCCGGAAGCGGTGAAAACTCGGCTTTCCTGGAGGCACGATACGATCGACGCGGACGCACGACCCTTCTTTGTCGACGCTATTCCTTTCAATTCGTCTAGCTGAAAACGAGGAGAAGATACATAGCATCGACGATCGACATCGCAGTGTACGCATATGCAGATGCATCCAGTGAAGACCCGTGCCATCCCGAAAATCACGACAAAACGCTCCCGACCTGGCAATCAGAGACAGATGGCGTAAAAACAGTATTCAACCATCCCATCGTCTTCCCCCCCGATCTGTCGCTCACCATTCCGCATCACCCCTTGGAACGCCCGTGTCCGAATGGGTCTCACTGCCATCTCTCCTCCTCCGAAGATCCGATGCACTCAGCTCCGATACGAATGTATAACGAGAGGAAATGGGGTATCGAGAGTACGTGAAGGAGGTATGCTGTAACACCCAGGAACACACCCGCCGGACCGGTGTATGGAACGTAAATGACCTAAGCTTTCGGAGGGCATGATCAACCTCTCGATCGCCGTCGATTGCCGAGGTGGACGCCACTCCGAGAGATGTGAGACTTTGCTCTGGAATGTGTGGTTCGCGGTGCTTTAAGGTTCTGGGCGAACGCAATCAATCGCCGAGATGTTCCTGATCAAGACTTTACCGCAAGACCCGGCGTAAAGCTGTCCCGTCATTGGATTTCCACATAGGTCGATCGCCGGCAGACCAGCAAGCGGATTCAGGATCGGAACAGCTCGAGAAGCTCGCCGGTCAAACCACTGGGCCAGGATGCGGGTTAGACGGGATCTTGCGGTCAGATACAGTTAGATCCGTCAATCTGCGTGATCCACTGCTTTTCTTCGAATGAGAAGGCGATATAGTTATGTATCAGCTGTTGGTGGTGTCGGGCACGCAGATGGCTTATTTGATGTCAACACTCTGTACCAGTCTCGAGCGCACACATCCCTCTCATAGCAGGGACTATGCTCGAGGCAGCTCCACCACCTGATCCAACCCCTCATACTCCGGCAGATTCAGCTCAAACTTCTTCGCCAGCTCACTACGCCCATCAGCACACCTCCCTCGCCATCCACTCGACTCACTCTGGAACGAACCGTCCGCCCAACCAATGCCGTCCTTTGAAACCCTTCACACCCTCCTTGGGCGCCGTCAAGCTCACCAGCACCTCCGGCTCAAACGTCTCCACCGACCCAGTCTGCCCCTTCTCATCCGGCTCGGTGTACAGCGGTTGGAAACCGTCGGAGACGCTCCATCCTGATGGGATGTCAATGGAGACGATGGGGAGGGAAGAGGATTTCATGCGGCGGAGGATGGCATCGAATGGTGCGCGGACGGGAGGGTGGAAAGAGAAGCCTAATCCACGCCCCTTTAACCATATCATGCGAGAATTAGGCGAATTTACCAAAAACGGCATCCATTATCACGTCCTGCTTTTTGAGACTCGATTCGAAATCCTCTGCGGACTTGATGACGGGGATGTTGAGATTCTCGACTTGTTTGAGGAGACGCTGGTAGATGTCCTTTGAGCCGGCTTTGGGGAAGTAGACGGTGGGCTTGTAGCGGAACATGTGGAGGTGTCGGGCAGCAACAAGGCCGTCTCCTCCCTGGGGCCTATCAGCACGGTCTCCATAATCTGGATAATCAGAGCAGCCACCTGATTGCCGGGTCCGCAGCACACCATCACCCGCCGATGCGTCTTCAGGGGAAACGACTTGGCGAGTCCTTGTGCGCAGGAAAGGCCGGCAAGCTCCATAAGCTGGACAATCTCATCAGCATCGGCAGTCAGAAAAGTCATTGAAGCATACCTGGTCGAGGGAAAATCCGCCAGAGGAAGACATGAGCTCCTCGTCAATCTGCTCCAGGTCAGCTGTATCCTGCATGCCTTTGGTGGGGGCGGACCTGTTGAGCCACCTTCTGGCTGATGTACCGGATGGACATGATCGATTTTGCCGTCTTTTCAAGCTCTGTGGTACTGTCGGGTCTCGTTGATGATTCTAGCGGTGTGATTGGATGATGTATACACTTTGACAATCATCGAGGAAGCAGCTGGAGGTAGCTGAGGTCCGTAAGTGGGGGGGGGGGGGGGGGGGGGGGACAAAACAAAACAAGAAGA
>JAABUP010001589.1_pt1 | contig 47562 bp, 38 predicted proteins | sample 5559201 | NCBI WGS metagenome assembly JAABUP01 (sample SAMN10711887, study PRJNA513373) | rock metagenome | isolation source: Antarctica rocks | place: Antarctica
GAAGCTGTCAAAGAGCTTGCGTATGGGTTGAACTGACCCGGAAGCTGCACAGGCACAGAGCCTATCGAGAAAGGACTACCGTCGAAAATTATTCCATCTGACGTAACTACCGATGTGAAAGTTGCATTTGCTGGTCGGTTGTCAAGTGTCGAGTTGACGCAAGAGGTGTCCGCCCCTTCTACCGGCCAATAAGATACGTCGACCGTTGGATAGTCGATCAAGCACAGGCCGCAGCAGATATCATTCAGAAAATCCGTTGAGTCAAGAAGGCTGGCAGTGTTCACGGCACCATGTGCAGAAAAGTAACTCGAGGTGCATTCAGGCGATCTTCCAAAACTCCTCGATGCTGCCGCAATGGCTGATGCATTACTGGCAATGCTCAAAGAGCCATCGCAGGAATCGGTCAATACAATTCTCCCATGGGCTATCGTGGTAGGGCCCGCACACGAACTGAAAGACGAAGACTGCACTGCGCTTGATGACGACGTGACGGTTGATGATATCAACGTGGTCGGCGGCAAAGTGCTGTTGCTATAAATCCCGGAAGCTAGAAATGAGCACGAGTTAGCAACACCAGATGGCTGTCATTTTAAGCAATTCCAGCTGGAAGAAAGTAAAACCCACCACTCCCGATCTGTGCAGTCATGACACACCAGGACATCAACACCGCAGAAGAGGACACGAGCCGTATACTCGCCATCATGAAGTACTATCACGAAATGAGCAAACGACGACGACCAGCTAGAACATCACCGTTAGGGGTTGGAGGCATCTTCAGTATATGTCTGCAATGGATTGGAGGCCAGTGCCTTGGCGAGCTGAACTCAACGACCATGACTAAAAGATTAGTACTGTACGACTTGCAGGTCTGGCAGCAATGATGCACAATTCTGCAAGATGGCCCCCATCGGCCCCCATCGGCCCCCAAAAATGGGAAGATAATTGAAGATAATCAGGAACAGAGGGCGGCAAGCTCGGCCAATATGATGGAAGTACCAATGGATAAACTTCTGAAAGATCGACATCCCAGAGTAAACAAATGCACATGACACGGTTGCCTGCGTGGAAGCGGCTTTCCTACTGGTGCGCGCTCTTCAGAGGCTGAAGTTGAAGCTGGGTAGATCAAGCTTCATGCGGAGATCCCGACACCGAGTCAACGCCACTCAGCACTATCTAACGGCTCGGTACCTTAACTCCAAATGAGTGCAGTTCAGCTTGTACGATGCAAGGAAACTCAAAGATACGTTGATCTCGGGAAACAACAGCGAACTCTATGGAGATACGAGAAATAATAGATAGATGCAAACATAAGCCACACTGTACTTACTGTCTTGACAATGTGTCTGTGACCTAGTGGTGCTTAGTAAGCACCCGGTAAAGACGTCCAGCAAGTAGACAACGCCGTGTCCGTCACCTGCGAAGCTCTCAACCTGGATCAGGGAGAACACTCTGGCAAATGGTATATGCGGCAGATACGCCTTCGATTCGAATAAGTACAACTTAGCTGTAATGCTAGCATTATTGATCCGGCGCTGATAAACCACAGGCTGCTATTACTTTGCTGATCGACAGTCCCCACTGACTGCCAATCCCTCAGTCCATGCCATACTACTTGTACGAGAAGCGGCGCTGTCGGCATTGTCGTTTTCTTGGTCCACCCTTTATGAACGAAAAGGTCGAACATCCGGCTGGCCTTGTTAACGTCGATCTGATAAATTCAAACCGATCCCATGGACGTACAGAGTCGTGCACGCCGGCAGCTCCGCCACAATGGTAATTGCTGCTTCGCTACTAGGAACACCCTTTGCCGATTGGTGGGTCGTGGAAGGCTGAGTACTCGACTCAGTCTCATGGGATATCACGTCACAAATCGACCCCCGGCCCGCTCTATCTGCTCTCGTCATTCTGGTCAGCTGTTTGTTTGCATTCTGGCCAGATTTAACGAACCTCCCAGATGTATGGCTTGGATGGCATATTTACTGTGGTGAGTTTGCTATTGTTTCAATCACTGTTCGTTCCGTCATCCATTGTAGTAGATACAAGCTCAAAGTTATTGAAGTGTTTTCGGCCTGTCACATGGCCTTCATGAAAACCCTAATGCACAGAGCATTCCAATGAATCATTCAGAGTGCCCCCATAACAAGCAGAAACCCTTATTTGAAGCCCTAACAGAGTGAAACACCTTTACTGCTTCCCACCCCAGCTGCTTCCACCCATTGCATTTTCCTACAAACTTCCATGGGGATCTCGTCCATGACGTTTCCCATTCTTGAGCTTATCGTCTAAGAAATGTTCCAAAAATCTCACCATCGACAGCACCTAGCATTCCATGACCCCCGGTCTTCGTGCCAATCACGTATCCCGCCGCTCCGCTGAGGAGGCTGGTTCCAGGTCTTCTCTCACCTTCTGGGCAATTGGAACTGTACTGTTGATGCTGTTTTCTTGCTGGCTCCGAGATGGAGTTGACTTTCAAGCCTGACACCGTTGCCGCTCTGCACTCAGCCAAGTTCGTCGTAATCGCCCCTTATTCAACTGTTCAGTGTCTCATGAGGCGAGGATCTTCGAAACCTGACTGCGGCCAATTCATGTTCCCGCGGGATTGGGGTAGAGCATGTGGGATGTGGCGATGAAGGAAGGACCGAGGTGGGAGGAGAATATAAAAGTTTGGGGACTCTGTGATGTGATGTTTGAGTCATGAACGTAGCTGATGTGATGTGGTATATTTTGCGGTGGCGTGCACTATGGCGGGAGTCTTTGCGACAATCAACTATGCAGTCTCGATGCTGTGCATCTACCACCGGACACTGAAGCTAAAGGATTGAGAGTTGGACCTGGAAGGAACGTAGTGCTACTCTTGGTTACGTGTCATATGAGATGCCTCAAAGGGATTCCACTCAAATCGCTCAACAGCTCCTGAAACCTATAAGACGCCTGTCCGAGCTCGTCAAGCCGATCGGAGTATTTTTGAATAATTTGAAGCCGAGTCACAGTATTCAAGACAGCCTTCCCCCATTTCACCTATATATTGTGTATATAGATTGCTGCATCGCTCACGCTTCGACCTTAAATCCGATTGCCGGAATTGACTGGGCATCAAACTTTATAGGGGGCTCCTCCGTCCATCCTAGTCCGGCGTCAAGACCGTCCGCTGGCTCCAATATCTCCTCCTTGGTCCCATACCGCCACCACCAAATCTCTTGACCCTTCGCCACGTGTAAAGAGTATGTATGTCCAACCTTGAGTCCATCCAAACCTGTGACCAAGCCGTAATCTTCATCCGGGTCCCTAGCTTTGGACTGCCTGTCCGGAGGCCCGAACGGCGTGCTCACCTCGGTGGATTTGTCAGGCATCAACGTGAGGAACAACTCTTCATCCGGTGTGCCGAACTTGCGATTGAAGGCCTCCCGTTGGATTCGGATGTTATGCTGCGGGACGGCGTCGCCGGTCGATTTGTCGATTATTTGAAAACGCTTTTGGATAAGGGCGAGAGCGGGGTATAGGAACATTCCCAAGTGAAGATCGTGATGGGTTTAGAGGCGCTGGAGGTAAGCTTAAGGTTCATGGTCGGAGGTGAGGGGCTGCTGAAATCATGAGTCGAAGGCTCGAGACTGAGGCTTACGGCTATGGAGGGTGGTGGGAGCTTGGAAGACTCAGCTGCTGCCTGCGGTGGCTACGAGCAATGGCGTGGCCATGGTGACTTCTGAAGGAGGAGAAGAAAAAGAAGAAGAAGCCCGGCGTGTGTGAGAAACCTGAGCTCGTTGCTTGCAACATGGGAAGAAGACAGCAACGACAGATATGAACTGCTGGTAGATAGCCTTGAGTTGAGACATAGTTATTATGATAAAAGTCCACTTGAAGCCTGAAGGCGCGGTCTTTCTGTTGCTTTGAATTGTACACTCTTAAACAGATCAGGCAGCTGAAGCGACCCAGGGCTCTTTGGCAGGATGCAGGCCCACGACATCCCTCGAGGTACGAACACCATCTCAGCTTTGCAACTCCAACTCTGGACCGGATAGTGCGAAGTCTTTCTTGGTTTTTGGCAGCTGATATTCCGACACCCCCATTCACTAGTCGTTCTTATAGAGGGCGCAATCTGAAGCTTCGAATAACTTACGATATCGTTAGCTCTCTACCAATTCCATTACCTGGTAATTAGGTAGCGAGTTACGATATCGTTAACCTCCTACTATATTCGATTAGCAGCTTACGATATCGTTAGCACTCTACCAAATCCGATTAGCGTCTTACGATATCGTTAGCCTCCTTTCAAATTGAATTAGCGACTTACGATACCTTGTCGTTAGCCTCCTATCGAATCCGGTTAGGGACTCACGATATCGTTAGCGCTCTACCAATCGAGCAACTTACGATCAATTCAATTACCTTAGGTAAGGTAGTGAGTGACTTACGATATCGTTAGCTTCCTACCCAAATTCGATTAGTGACCTACGATATCGTTAGCCTCCTGCCGAATTCGATTGAAATAAGTCGAAACTCAACCTCATCTACCGCACAGCCCACATCCTAAATCCTGACTCACAACATCTTCAAGCGCACAAATCTCCATCAGCATGAGGTCCTCCCCGTACCAGAACCACAACTTACGCAGACCGGCGCGGTCGAAGTCTCAAGATCCACCATAGCTCCGCCGACCTCAATTATCACCCTCATACCCCCTGATACAAGCAGGCTAGCCAAGCAATGGCATCCCCGAACATCCCTCCACCAATTCACATCGATGGCAGAACTCTCGAAGGCGGCGGCCAACTCCTTCGCCTCGCGCTCTCACTCTCCTGCCTGACTAGTCTCCCAATCCACATAACGTCCATCCGCGGCAGCCGGGGCAAAGGAGGTGGGCTGAAAGGCTCGCATTTGGCAGCTGTTGACTTTCTCGCCAGGGCGTGTGGGGCTAGGACGGAGGGGATGGAGCTCAAGTCAAAGGATCTGTTGTTTGATCCGTGTCATGGTGGAAACGAGAAAGGGGTGGGCGGGGAAGGAAAGTGGTGGCAGGAGCAGAAAGATAAGGATGGGAACGTCGTTGGTCGGAAAATAGGGATCAAGATGGCGACTCCTGGGAGCGTATTCCTGGTCTTCCAAGCCCTGCTGCCTTTCCTTCTCTTCTCCTCCATCAATCCCGGCATTAACCTCAACAACAATAACAGCGATGACGACTCCGAAGCACTGAACGACAAAACCAAACCACAAGACCAGACCGACCCCCTCCCCATAACCCTCACCATTCACGGCGGCACGCACGTGTTCAACAGCCCTAGCTCCGAATACACCCAGCAAGTCCTCCTCCCTACCCTCCTCCGTATCGGCATCCCACCCATAGCAATTACGCTCCACAAACGCGGCTGGACGTGCGGCCGCCCGCAGATCGGCTGCGTGACGTTCACACTTAAGCCCTTCGCGCCCGGCTCTTTTCTCCCCGCCTTTTCGCTTGGGCAGAAGGATAGAGATAGGGGAGAAGTGATCGCTATTCACATCTCGATCCTCGCTCCTAGCACTGCCGTACGGGGACAGGTACGAACCGCCGTCATGACATCGATAGTCGCGAAATGGGGCTCGGACGTAGGGATTACTTTCCCCGTAGACGAAGACTCGGGGCATGCGAAACGGTTATATCTTCTACTTGTGGCGGAGACGAGTAAGGGGTTTAGATACGGCCGGGATTGGTTGTATGATCGGAAGATTGGGGAAGTGGGGGATGCGGTTGGGGGACTTGTAGAGAGGGTTGTGGGCGATTTGGAAGGGGAGGTTAGGGGTGGGCGTGGTGTGGATGGGTTTATGGAGGATCAACTGGTTGTTTTTCAGGCGCTTGCGAGGGGGAGGAGTGCGGTGGGTGATGGTGGTGGGGATGGGGAGAGAGAGACTGCCGCTCCAGAACCGACCCTTCATACGAAGACAGCTAGGTGGGTTGCCGAGAAGGTCCTAGACATGAGATTTGATTCGGATGGTGGATGTGAGGGTGTAGGTTTTACTGTCGCGGAGCGGTACCGGGAGCGAGAAGCTCTGGTTGCGGGTATAGCCAGGCTGAAGATTTAGCGGTCAGACAAAACTACCACAAGAAATGGACAATGCAACACCGAGAACAGCTAGTTAGAAGACAGTGTCACGGAACCAGTAATGAAGAAAGCGTGTCGGAGAACCGACATTGCAATACGAACCAGCAAGGTGGGTTCCTTGCTCCCAGACGTGCGATTTGAAAAGGATGACGGCTGTGAGAGCATATGGTTCTAAGTCGTCGATGATTACCGATCCTAAGTATCTGGAGGACTCCATAGACACAGAGCACGTCAACATCATGTGTGTTTAGTACTTTGACTGGCATCTACAAGCATGTGATCGTTTGGATTCCGCTGTTGTAGACCTTGAGGACATGTTGTCGCCGAGTCCTCCGTACATGTTGATGGTGGAGCCATCCATCGATATCGGCATATCATTCACGACATGACTGGAAGCATACTCTTCACCGTAGGCAAAAACTATCAGAAACAGAATACCTTGATGGACAGTTTACAAATCTAGCACTCCCACAACCTCCAGGAATTCCAAACATGACGAGCGCAGCTATCCATGGAGCTCTGCACCTCGCGTCTGAAAACAAAAGGGAGAGAGAAGAGGTAAGATAGCCAGCAACAAACAGCACGACAGGAGCTGATCCCAAGAACGAACAACCTTAAAGCTCACTCGCGGTGTCTTGAGACGAACCGGCCAAATCGGGACAGTCCTCCGGATCCGCATAGAACGTTCCGCCAAGACTCTCAATGACACGACACCGCTCCTCCATATCGCGCGCCATACGAATCCGTCCGATCTCCCTCGGGCAGGCTCTCCCGCTCCGGAACTTCAGCACCCACACCCCGCCGACCGCGGGCCAGCCGACTTCAAGCCGCACGGCCTCTTCCGCCGTTATCTGCAGCTGGCCCAGCAGCACGTCGAAATAGCGCTCTTCGTCCTCCCACCACCGGGCTCCGAGCTCGCGCATCTTCCGACAGAAGGCGTCTTCTTCGGCCGGGTCCTGCGACCTGGTGGATTCCTGGGAGCGGGCGAGACCGAGATGTTCGAGCTCGACCGCGTCGGCGCTCTTCCTGAGCATGCCGCCGCCGGACGGCCAGCCGAAGACGTCGCAACCGGCCTTGTGGAACGTCGATCGTTTTGTGGTGTTGTACTTGGTCCGCGGGCAGCTTGGCGGCTCGTCCGCGCTCATTCTGACCCGACGTTCTTCTGCAGCCTTAGGCAGGCAAGCCTCCTTCTCCGTCGGCAAACGACCGAGGCTGAGCTGTGCTGAGTGAATGGGAAATACACGCGTCAAAAGCGTCAGTATGTGCACTTCATCCGAGCCTCCTCATCACCGGCCCGTTTCTCTTCAATATGCGCTAATCTGACCATTAGGCAGCAACAATGATCTTCATCCCTACTGGCCGGGTGCTCACGTGCCCGACTACTTTTCCGGTCTTGTCACGTTCAATACAGTAATCGTACTGGGAGGGGAGGTTGTGAGGGAGGGGAAACGGGAAGGGTACTCATGTGAGCGAGTGGGCCGAAGCCTTTTCTCCGTCTCCAATTGCGCGCAAAAGCTTTGGGCAAATCCTGGGTTGTGCTTTTGATCGTGGCTTTGGGGATACCGCACGGAGAGGTTAACAAAATTGCCTCGCCACTGATTTGTGGAGACGGATCTCTAGATGGAGGTCGGTTGATCAAGTAAGGGATATGTTTTCGAATAAGTTATCCCGGAATATTTACTTCTGACATACACCGATTACGTCAGCGTCTGTTCTCGTCTCGCCCGGCGAGGCTCATTCTGATGATATTACAAGCCGTTCCTCCTCGAACTTAATGTGTGTGTGTCTATGGGCATGGAACCGGGGAGATGCTGATTTGGAGATTGGGCCCCTATAAGTCCAGCGTTAACTCTCTTCTCTGCGAGTTCTACCATTCCCAGTCGGTTGATCGACTTACACTACCAAAAGGTTGGCCCGTCAATGCTTGATAAGCGCTCTCGTCGATATCCAATGCGTTCATGCCAGGATGTTCACATCTAGCTTCCAGTGGCACGGCGGTCTTGCAGAAATTCCACGCATTACCCGATGGACAGCTGTCGATGATCTGAACCACAATGCTATTTCCAACGCCGCCAATGGGCAGTCTGGGGTAGCCGCCTCGATTGGTGACTCTGTAGCAGAAACCACAATTACTCCGCGGGCAAGATGGAGGTAAGTAGCCGGGGACAGGACCTTGACCGGCACTAGTATGTTGAGTGAGTTTGTGGAGGGAGATAAGAGTCTAGAGTGGAATGGGTACCATAGAGAGGGGTTGATGCCGGCAGAGCATAGACCGCCAGATATCTGTGGTGATAGATCGGACGCGGCAGCGCCGTACGTGCCTGGACGACCTATGTAGCTTTGGTATCTAGTCCGCTAAGAGGTGGGAGTCTTGCTCTGTAGCTTACCAGCTTTTGGCCCGCAGACCGTGCTGTTCAGTGAGAAGATGTCAGCTAGAGTTCAATCGATGGCATGTAACACGCCAGTGATAAGAAGGCTTCGTGCCATTGCTATAGGGAACAAGGTCATTGAGGGTGTGAATGAGACGTCTCGTGGAAAGAAGAGTAGTTACTTACGTCCCTTCTGAGTTGTAGTTATTAAATGTGGCAATCCCCGTGAACTCTTGCCTGCGGTACAGACCAGGCATGCTTGCGCTGGAGAATGGTGCCAATGCCGCCATGGCAACGAGGAGAGTCTGTGGGAGCATTCTGAAAAGATAGGGCAAGGTTTGATGAGGTGTCAACACGTATATTGAACTCGATGTTGTGAGGAAAGTATGAAGGCGGATCAGACAGTGATGATATGCAGCCAGTGATGGTCAATGGTCCTTTATATCATCACAGTTCTGACAATGATGTGGATTGCTGGGAGGTCCCCTAGGTCTATCGCTTTTCACACTCTTCTTCCCGTCCCCGTGACGTCTGCTCCGTGATGGGGTCTTGTTATATCAAATTCAGAGGAGAATGATGTTAGAGGCCGTGGATGATCACATAGTGCCCGGGCCTGCAAGCGCAGATCTTGCTTGGCGTCGTCGGGAATTTAGCCTTGCTAGGGTTTCGGGAACATGATACTGCACCGTCTTGAAGTATGACGCACGAGTGTTTGACGGGATGTGATACAGGTTCTCTGCGATTGGTGAGAAGATATGAAGGTGTACGGATCGACTTCGAAATTTGGAGATGCATAGTGTGAGATATCATTTATGCAATGCGGCGCTGTTCAGTAGCTAGATGACGAGGCTTGCGCCGGCGTCCCAGCGGCGAGTTTCAGATTGAAGTGATGTTGGTCTCAAAAGTTGCGGAGAGTTCGAGCAATGCAGCTACGGCTCGCCAACCGCGGCGTATTCTTTGGTACGGAGTCGAGCTAAACAACGGCACCGCCCACGTGCCGTCTGCATGGAACGTGAGCTGCATCAGTTAGCAGTAGCCCTAGTGTCGGCTTACATGTAGTTTGTTTGAACAGGAGCCGTCAAAGTCATTTGACTGCTGAATGAGTTGAAGGTGGTAGACCAAATTGCCGTTAGCTTGAAGATCAATTGTGAGTGAATTCAGTATCGTCAACTCTGATCGGACTCTCTGATAGAAATTCCGAATTGTAAGGAAGGGTATCAATTCAGAAGATTGATCGTCAACCGTCTGAAGGGCTAGGGCTAAGTTTCTATTCGCGCGCTTAAATGTTCATCGGCACGAAGCGAAGCGCATTCTTTGTGCCTCGGTTCCAACTCGATGTGTGGATAAGGGTCAAAGAGTGAGACGGGATGCTACATTCGTTGTATCAGGTCATCCTGCGACGTTTCGTTCTAGATCGGAAGTGGTTGCCGGTTTTAAATATCTGGAGGACTCTATAGACACAGAGCACATAAACCGTATGTGTTTAGAACCATAACCTAGGCATCTACGAGCATACAATCCATTGAATTGCACTGTTATGAACCTGGAGGACATGTTGCTGTGAGGTCCTCCATACGTATTGGGTTGGCGGCAATCATTTACGACCTAGAACCATAACATCCGGCTTCATACTGCCGATAAGCATCTAATTTCTTCTCCCAGGTTCAGCATCCCCCAAACCCTCTACATCATGAGCTACGTTTGCAATCACCCCACCCACTGTAGCCTTCGACGCACCGAGGCTAATACCCCCCTTCTCGAATTTGGTAAGACTGTCTACACTCGTGAGGCTGTTGCTCCTACCATGTTTCCTTTTCTGTGGTGCAATTGGAATTCGAGATGCTCTTGTGGGTGTCGTCAGGTCGATATTACCGTCGAAGGAAGCTGGGGAAGTTGATGATGGCGAAATTGGTTTCGTCGCGACGTTATCGGGTGTAAGTCTGCTGACAAGGTTGCGATGTGGCGTTGAAGGTGAAGGTCTGTCTCTTGCGGCTGCTGCATAGCTCTTCGCCGTCGTCCCGTTCGCCTCTCCATCAGCATCTGCTGTAGCGTCACTTACGCCTCCAGGCGTGGTGAGAGCAGACCTCTCGCCTTCCGAGTAGCTGGGCGGCTGGGTGATTGTGAGCGGTATATTTCGAGCGGTGTTGTATGTTAACAGCCTTCCCTCCCGATGTTCTGTCCCTGTGTAATCGTGGAGAGCCTCAAAAACATGTGGGAAGACTAGTTTCTCGACGTCTTGCGCCCATAAGAAATCCAAATGTTCAAAGTGAGGGATTTCCTTTGCAACAGTGTGCTTAGGTAGTTCTTTGAGCATAACCTTTATATCCACCAGACTGTCACTGCCTCCGTAAACCAATACGATCGGTGTCTTGATATTCCGTGTGGGAAATTTTGGGACCTTGTAGTACCGTTCTCCTGCGGCAATGCTCAGAGGTACTTGTACGTCGTCGTCATACATCTGGAAGCTTCTATTCCTGATGATCTGAAACCAGTGCACAACACTTTTGGTACTAGTGAAAGAGTAAAGATGAGGATACGCGGCAAGCTTCTGGTGGGGACTGATGTTCTTGGAAGTCCAGTTGAAGAGAAGTTTGAGTGACATGTCAATGATCCGCACAAAGATTGGCGGGTAAAGAACGGCTTGCCACATTGTCGCGGAGCTCAGTATACTACGTCGTCCAAAGGCGAGGAAGATCACTTGCGGAGAAGCTTTGGTAAAAGCGTCAACTACGCCATTATGGAGGCCCCCTGGAGACATGGCCGGTGCCAGTGCGATGAAGAGGTCAACCTTGTCGTTCAGAGTCGGATGGATAGATAGTGTTGCGAATGCTTGTGCCGTGCCTTGCGAGAAGCCAATATAGGAGAGGGACGGTTGAGAGGTTGTCGAGAGGATGTAGTTGATGCTGTCCGGGATATCGTGAAAAGCGAATTGATCCATAGAAAAGTTCCAAAAGGCTCTAGATGTAGGGGAAAATCTAGTAGATTTCTTTGAGTATTTGTTGCCACGATTGTTTCCAAACTATACCGGATTAGCCTCTACAGCTTTCCCTTTCCAGGATCTAGCGGTGGCTTACCCAGACATCGTAGCCCTTGTCTACCAGGGCGAATGGCAGACATCTTTCAGCTTCCGTCAAGCATACCCACACTTCACTGTTCATAAGAAGTCCATGATGTAAATATATCACGGGTTTCTTCACGCTCCCTTCTCCAGCATTCACCCTTATGCCCTCCTCCCCTTTCCGCCACCCCAATCTATGAAGCCCCAACAGGTAACCATCACCAGTCTGAACAATGTGTTCTTCTGCATAGTATCCGAAAAAGGCACATAAGTCGACGAAATCTGAAGAATTTGCTATGTGCGAGACGGCGGACTTCTGTCTTGTTCGGGATCTCCTGCCTTGAGGGGAGGAGAGCAGGTTGAAGAGGCCTTTAGAACGGTTGTAAAAGAAGCGGATGATAGGATGCGCTACACAAACGTCAGTGCTGGAGAGCGTCGTAGTATATCATGATCTAGCTTACGGAGTCCGAGAGTAATGATCCTAATAAAGACTTCAAGAAAGATAAGTATGAAAGATCCAAAGAGGGCTAGATATTCGCGCCTACAACACTATGTTAGTAACAGGGACATCGCAGTAAGCAGCCATCTTTGGGTTCCAATGGTGCTTATCGTTGGCTCGCTGAGCTGGTGGAGGGGCATCTAATACCAGAACAGTCTGCCGATGAAAGGCACTCGCGCCATCTCGAGTCTGTTGCTTGGGAATGTCAGATCATGAGACGGCTATCCGCACTTCAGGAGCCATAGAATTAGGAGTTCGATGTACGCAGGGTTATTGAAGTTGGTCGACGCAGCCCGTTCACACAGCCCTCTTGCACACACGACGTCATGTCGAAGCATGTGCAATGCGGCGTGACCCCTGTCAAAATGTCGGCGATCGGTGCATTTGACACCGGTGCCCTTTTCGTTTCTCAACGAGCAAGTCAAATTCGATTTCACAACTACTTTGGAATGCGCGACCATTCTTAGCCAGCGATCTTGCTCAATCAGATCAGAGGAAGCAAGAAGAATTTGCGCTATCAGCATGCCGAGCTCATGCAAAGATATCCGTACGTTTCCCCATCAAGATTGAGCCGCATAACCTTACCGCGCACCGTTCCCCAAGAACCACTGTCAAAATTCAGACCAAATGTTGACAAAGTCCTGAACTAGGAGCCGCACTCGCTCTCTGCCTCCAGCAATCCGACTGCGTCTTGATCGAGCGCAACAAGCCCTCTGACTGCCTGCGTCAACCACTCCTCGACACCCTCCCCACACGCTGCCAACAACTCAAAAAGGGCTACGGCGAATGCAAGCGGGGTATGGTCGATATGCGAAAGCGCTTTCGGGGCAATCAACCCATCGCTGTCAGTCAAGAAATCGAGGGAGGGGCGCAGAATCCGATCCATCAGCTTTACGGGGGTAGGCCTGCGGTGGGGACGACGGTTAAAGAGACGAGCGGGGACGAGCCGCCAGAGGATGCGGATGAGAGTAGAGGATTGTAAGATAAGGGGTCGGGTTTCATGATGGAGCGATAAAGAGGTTGCAAAGACGGACGAAGAATGTACAGTATGGCGCACGCAACGGGTCTTGATGGGGGAGCTTGCATAGTGTACAACAGCAACTGCATCGGAAGGCGTTAGGAGTTATATCTCCACTAATCATTTCAAATTGTCCTCATTCAGTGTCCGTCTCACGAGTCGAAAGTTTCGCTCACGGCTTCGCGCACGCAACTGAATTGCTCGACAAATGTCACAAGGTGGCGCAGACATCAAGATGTTACATAACACCTACCCTGTTGGAGAACAGCTGGCTGATACTGAAACAACAAGACTCAGGCGCTGATAACAGTATCCTCTGCAAATGTTTCATCTGCATGTAGAGTACATGGTATTGATACTGGCAGAAAGAGGGATCTGGATCTTATTCTTCAAAGACTGTCGATTCACAGGGCCGGGAAGAGAGCAACCATGGTGTTTGATCTTTATATCCGATAACGTACACTTGACACGACGCATAGAACGTAGAGCCGCACAATATTTCCGAAAGCCGCAGCAACAGCGCTAAGATAATACCCACTGCCGCAGAAGCAAACGCGGCGGACGTTGCGCAGAAAAGGAGATATGGGTATAAAACATGGGAATATCCTCTCTTCTGGTGTGCAGCACCATCTTGAAAGTACTCGCACTAGACTCGCAAGATCTCAGCCTCCATCTCGGCCATCATCGCAGGTTCAAGCGTTCACCATGCTCGTCATTCCGGTAGTACTCCTATCGCTCATCTCTGTCACCGTCGCCGCGCCTACCACAGACTCCAGAGCTGAAAACCACCTTCAAAAACGGGCAATTGCTACATGCTATACGATCGAACGGCCAGAAACCTCCGTCCTCAATTTAAACGATTGCAACGAAGCTATCAAACGGATCCCGACCACAAAGAACCTGGACGGAGCCGGACAGGACCGTCTGGATGGACAATTCGGCACTTACGTGCCGGCCGGGAGTCCGTTTAAATTGCCACGGCATTTTGCGCACGGTAACTGCATGATCGGCGTGACCATGGTCAGCAGCGCAGGTGGGAGTGAGACGGCGAGTTGGAATGACATTTCTGAGAAAGCGTCTGCTATCGTCACGGAATGTGTGTCCCGTCCAGGGATTTTCCGGAGAGGTGGTACGGCAAAATCCGGGCGACACGATCAGATTCTTATCGAGATGTTCAACTACTCAGCCCATCTCGCCTTCTTGGTCCCCTTCAATGACTTCGTGCAACCGCGAAATCAGGTGGGGCCGCCCACGACCGCGTAGTGGGAGAGTTGGAAACAATGCCCTCCGGATCGCCACTTTGGGGTGAGTCGTTGAACGACAGGAGAGGCGCTGGGGAGTCAGGCCGACATTACCTCCTCCTGTACTTGGACAAGCAATGGAAAACAACTCTTATGTCCCGTACATCATGTCTTGAAACTTGGAAAATATTCGGGTTTAGAACTCCATAGGTCGTGAGCACGTCTGATATCCACTGTACCTACAATGAGACGGAGTACTTCTCCACGAATGTTCTTGAGTAGCTATTACTCATAGCTGCACACGACGGCGCCCAAGATCTTCGAGCGTATCATACCATTAACCAGCTTTTCATCTTCGCAAGTCCCTAGTCACAAACTTTTCTGTCGGTGTGAAGCTCTTCTTAAATCGTACGCCTCTCTCCACGCATTCCAAACCCTGCCATACAATACGTCAACAACGCGATGGGCATCAGGCTCATATCTAGGATACGAAAAACAGCAAGATTTCAAGGCAAAGCACGGAAAGCGTGGTCTGCCCCTATGTAAAACCCCTTTGTAGGATTTTCTCGTTCGCGACTTCATTCGTATACTGCTCGCGGCTAGTGTGCGTATACGATTATGTACTCGCTGTGGCGGGACTCGAATCGCCGGTGCCCATTGACCTGATCTCCGATGAATCTTGTCTAGGAGCAGCGTGCTTAGGGTAAGTGAGGTTGGGGGACAACATACCGCTAGGGTACCCGGATTGAAGGCCTTGCTTCGTATGTTTATTGACATACCTTCAGACTTGGAAGCGCTGAAGGTTAAGACGCATTTGAGGCGGCACATCTCTTGTGCCTTCTCCAATGGGAGTATCTTCCAACTCGTACGTAACAAAAGCGTACTCACGTCGAGCATTTGTTTACTTATAGTAGTCGCTCGCGGACTCCAACACTGACAGCTTTAGGAACAAAAGTTAGTGCAGCGGCTGATAAAAGCATGCCAAAGGTCAATAGCATGTTCATAGTTCAGGGTCAACTTGCGAAGGCGTCTTTTCGAATTGTTGTTTTATATGTTCCGTCCATGCGACTGATGATCTATTGCACCTTCTTGCCCTTAGCTTTCTCGTAAGCTGGTTCACTCCACAACCACACTGCGACAAAAAGAAGCCATCCCGCGACCGTAACCCAAACACCAGCAATCCAGACCCATCCTCCACTTATCCTCCAACTTCGTGGCCATTCGTCATGCGCAAAATGTCTTACTGTGACACTCGTCTTCTCATCCACATTGGTGAGGAACGGTCGCTTGTAGTTTACGCGGAAGGCGAAGATTCCATGCTGATCTGGCAGGGTGAAAGAGGTACTGAAAATAGTGCTGTTGGCAGTCTGCGAAACGGCATGGAGGGGTAAGCGGTGGAATGGAGAAAGCATTGTAAACTCGAGCTGGAGGGCGTCGGTTTTGGGAATTGTCAGGGGTTGAAGATGGTCATAGAAGTACTCGGAGAGCTCAATGGAGAAGGTCTACGTTGAGTCAGTATGGATCATGTGCTTTGGGGTTCTGAGTAACACAACTCACCACATCGTTCTTGACTCTGTAAATCTTGGGATTCAGATATCCCAGCTGCGCCATGCTGTCATTGCCAGCATTCTCCGCAGTGGTAGAGCTTAGATAATGTTCTACCCTTCCAACCTTCAAGACCCCAATCTCCATGAATGTCCATGCGCTCAACTCTTTTGCGAAGTCTCTGTTCGTAGTTGTTGTCTCCTTACCATTGTCCCTTTCCTTAATCTTCCCCTCGAACCACGTGTTCTCAAGCATTTCAACGGAACCCAGAACTGTGAAGCGAGCCGAGTTCCTGGCTTGCATAGTAGATACTAGCGCCATCTGTTGCCCAGTGGCGAACGGCTCCTCCACAGTCTCAACTTCATCTTTGGGGTTGTAGCTATAGGCTGTGTTTGGTGCTCTTAGTATCGGCGCGAGGTACGGGCTTTTGTTTCCAAGCACCTGCCCTACGCCTCTTGGAAACGCAATGGTACCTGCACCCCCAAAGAAGTTCTTGACATCTGGCCGTGGTGCATCCGGTCGAGGAAGGAGGAGGACGTCGTGTTTTTCGCTGGCGGATAATGTATCGTAATTAAAGTGGTCGACGACCAGAGTGGTTCTGTCCGGTGGTAAATGGATGTCGAGTTCAAGGAGGAGAGAGCTGATGGCAGTTGGCGTTGGCGCGGTCGCAGAGAGGGTTAGTAGGATATTTCCTTTGTTGTTGATGAATTGGAGGAGAACGTTCGCTGTCAATGCAGGGCCGAGACCTGAACGCTGACTCAGTGGAAGCTACTATTGAGGATTATGGTTGAGGTGGTACCTTTTGACTTTGGAGGGAGGAGGATCAGGTGATCGTATGCTATTTCACCATGCTGGAACAGCGAGAGCTTTTCGTTTTTGGGTGACTCAAACGAGAGTTTGTAGCCTCGAGCTATGATAATAAACGTAAGCCATATTATCACATCATGAATCAAAGACACGAAGTGCAGCTGCTGCTATATCAGAATACACACACCTTCGAGATCTCCCCAAAACGTCGAATACCTTTCTTTCTCCGTAGCTTCCTCAATTACAACCAATAGTCGGTTTCCTGAGCTACTTAGCGCTTGTACCAAGCCTAGCAGCCCCAATAGAAGGAAAGAAAGTAAACACCGCATGGTGAACGTTGTCGCAACTGCTCCTTCGTTCTTCTTGTGGCTCTGTGTAAGCTTCAGGAGACGTATGCGCTGCCAAGACTTCGAAGCTCGCTCGGGTCTTGCCGAACATCAACTTCATCGCTCCAGTGAAGCAACGCTTCCTAGAAATCGAGCGAAGCCTAAGAGCACAGACAAACTACCAGACCGGTCGATTGGCTTCTACTCCACCTCCGGAACTCCACTCTCCCTCTTCGACATCTTCCACCAAACACCATGTCGTCTCCCCGCTTCTTCTCCCAGCCGCTCCGCTACCTCCGCTGGGCATCCTACGAAAAGCCTGCAATCTTCTACGCCTTCATTGTCGGCTCTCTTGGCCCGGTCATTATGGTGGTAGTACCGCCAATGAGGAGGAGGTTGGGCGATGGACCAAGAGAGCCAATACCGTTGACGTATCCGAGTTAGTATGCCCTGAAAAAGGCGTAGCTTGTGAATTGGAATAAGGGCATGGGGAGTCAAGATCAATAAGCTAAACTTCGATATTTATAGTACCTACAGGTCCGAGGAGGATACTAGAGGGATATGATGACTAGGAGCTGCAAGTTGGAAGAGCGATCTCTAGGGCTGCAACACACTGCGAGGACATGCTTTCGCTCCACTTAGTTTCGGATAAGACTCTTCGTTGAGAGGTTCCAGAACCTAACAATTAAGCATGGCGCTTACAAGAGCTTGGCCCGGGTAAGAGTGGAAAGCTCAGACCTGGTCTGTGTCCTCTTACTGTACATACAAAGGATGATCGCCGAAGCGTCACGGACTGGCAGATTCCACATTATGCTATTTGTATTCCCATGAGATTGCATTGGTGTTATCAGGTTTTGACCTACCGACACCATCGCAGGAAAGGTGCTCTTCGGCTTTATCGACCTTGCTATCGTGACTATGAGATGAACGAACCTGGGCTAAGCGTGAAAACTGCCAGTGAAGGGTCGCTTTTTCGCACCGGCATAATTCCGCCGCCCTTCGATATGTGATACGTCAGCGAAACAATGGTCAAGCTTGACGCTGCTCACAAATCGAAATCCAACCAATGACCCTAGGAATACAGAAGAATCCTTGAAGCTATTAGTGTAGGTAGAGGTTTGTAACAGGATGAAGGGCTTGTTAAGAAAGAAGTAGAGTACATGGAGATTATGGAGCAAGAACCAGAAGATTGATTCGGCTTGCAGAGGAGAGCTGTTTGCCTGAAGGTTTGACCATAGGGGATGCGCGTCAAAGTTCTGGCCGAGATCCTCTCAAGCACACTATCGTAAGCTAAAGCTGACAGCCTAAGCCCTCGCTTTTCCCTTCTCTCCGTACACGGCAGTCTTCGACATATTGGCAAGCATCTCCTCGTCCTCCTCTTCGTCGAGACCTGTTTCCTCGTACTGCCGCTTTCTGTTGAGAACATTATCACGAGCTGCGGCCCTCTCAACCTGCTCCTTGTTCCAGGGATAGTCTGATTTCTCGATGACACAGCAGGTCAAGTACGGCACTGGCTCCTTGATGATGTCCAACTGAGAGCGATGAGTCAAGAGCTCCGAGACGAAAGGCTTCAACTCCTGCTTGTACACGCTCAAGTGGTTCTCCAAGACGGACATGCCCTTACCGCTCATGGGAAAGTAGGTGTGGAAACCTTCCAAAATCTTTCGATCGAGATAGGCATATCCGCCTTCGCCAATCTGACGGTAGAGCGTTGCTCCGCCATCCTTACAAAGGAAGTTACGCTGCTCGCAGATGGACTGAGAGAACCAATGGCGGAAGAGGGAGAGTACCATCCACATGTAGATGTCGTTGGAGTAGCTCATACGGCCGGGATTGCTTAAGGCTTGACGTTGGACCACGCCGGGGTAGTGACCAAGGATGCGAATTTCGATGGCTTGCTTCATGATATTAAGTTCGTCATGCTTGCGCTGACAGATCTTGAATACCTCGGGGTTGATTGTGTCACGGTCGGTTTGAGACAAACGGTTCCACTGACCCACGAGGTGGATCAATGCTTCCTTGAAGATACTCGGAGAACGAACGCGAAATGAGAGGTCGGACCAAGCGATAGCGTTAGCCGCGATGGAGCGGAAAAGGACCTGACCTTGGCGAAGCAGAGCAATGTCGACGGATTCAGAGATGATGCTGATGGAGCCAATGTTCTCGGCAACGTCGATCAGACCCACGCAGTCGTTAAGGACGGTCGCAATATTGGTATCGTCAAGATCGGGCTTCTCGTTATAGAAGGCACGGAAGAGGTTGTCATAATGCCTGTATATCTCTTTAACGACTCTACCGTTCTCGACGTCGAAGAGCGACATATTGCCAGGAGTACGCCCGCTGGAGTCCACATCCTATTTGCGAGCACAGTATGGTCAGCATCAGTACATTATGCTAAAGCTTCATAGCCTTAATTTTCCAAGTCGAACCATCGAAGTACGTACTCTCCTCACGAAGCGGCCAGGCAGAGTACCAACGAGCCCAGTTAGATCAAGACGAAAGCGCGTGGTGATGCCCTCTTTCTTTGCCTTATGAGAAAGCACCGCAGCATGATCTTCATCGAGTATCTTCGCGAAGGTGGTGGAGTTACGACGCAACACCCCGGCGTGAAGGTGGTAGACGCGGCTACCCGAGAGGATGATGATGACATCGCCATCGGCGAACTTCGGGAACTTAGATTCCTCGGTGGCCATTTCGCTGTGAGAGCGATGATGTGTTAGTGCTAGGCTGACGGCTTGAGAACAGTCTACCAAGGTAGGAGAGTGAATAGGCTCGACGTTTAACCTCCAAGCAATGATGGGCTGTTGACGAGAAGATGACGGGTCTGATAACAAGAAGTTATTGCACGTGTAGCTCGGTGTTTGTCTTGATAGCACGGTGGGTTCCGTTACCACTTACCGGTTGCTTACAAAGAAACGGAGTTGTGTCTGTTGTCAGAGGGAAGAGCTAGAAATATGGGATATGACATCGACTGACGAACAGTGAATAGGGTGCGGGGTAAGCACGACGAAGAGCCAGCGTGGTGTGGTGATGGTGTTGTGCTGTCAAGGCCGAGTGTGGCAGACAGCATGCTGCAAAGCGGCGAAGCTAAGAGCTTACGTAAAAGGCAGATATGTTCCCCAAGACCAAGCTATGGAGAAGAGCAAGAAGCCACGATGGTACCGACGGTTGTAAAGTATGGGATAACAACGCCAGTGGTCGGAAGGAAGGACGCAAAGTATGACGGAGATGAAGCGAGAAGGAGGCCCTGAAACGCAATGTACGGGACCGTAAGGCACGAAAAGAGATCTTTTATTGTCGAAATACCACTTACGCTGTCATAAAGGGCAGGCCTGCTGTTTGGCGATGGTGGACTTGATGGATCGAAGATCTGCGTGCACGATACGAAAGATTAGCAGCTACTCAATGGTTGCAGTTCAGCGCCTTTGGCAGAGGTTGGCATCGTGAAATAAGAGCGATAGCACGTTAGATGGAGAGAAGTGCACGGAGAGGCAAGAGAGCAACGATCATTCGCTACAGGACGCGTCGATGATCTGGGAAGCACCATGCGGTCGCCGAGCGCAGTGGTGCTCCGCCTCATTGTGCGTTGACGGCGGGGCAGATCAGCTCAAGAAAATTCCGGATACTTACAAAAGCGAAGATAGCGGCATTTAGCGCTCGGAATGTGGTGCAAAAGCTGAAGCAATTATGCCAACTTGGAGAGCGGTCTTGCAAAGGGACTCCGTGGCTCAAGTGCGAGGAGGAAAGTTGTTGTTGACAATGTTCAAAAATGTGGGAGGACTCTGTATTGGACTCTTTTGTCTAGCGCGATTCTGGTGGTTTGGCTCATGCTATTGCCGCAACTCACGCATCGTGATCTTAGAGTTTGGCGTTGCGGCTCCGTGTCCAAGGGCACCCAAACCAAACGCTGTACTGCGAGGCTACAATTCATAGTTCTCGATCGAATAGAAGATAGCTAACAAAGATTTGGGGAGTCAGTAGGCTAATTACCACATATGCTGGGAACACACTGCTCTTGTGAACAGTCGACTATGCGAGCCGCCTACCTTGGGTCAGAAGGTGCATTCAACTTGACCAGGGCTTCGAGGCCGCGCAGCCGGCACTAAATAAGTCTAGAGACCCCAAGTCGGGTGACTTGGATTGTGAAGCACGAAAGCCAGTAGGGCCGGAAGTAGGGGACATTTCAGACGTGTGTATCTACTAAGGTAGAAATTGCATTTCAGCGAAGCGGAACAACACACTGCTGACGAAAACCACGAACATGGCGAGTTATGAGAGGCCAAATCAGGACTGGGCACAAAGTGTACGAAGCCCAACTCCTCATCGGCTGTCGGAGATCATGCAACCAAGTCGATACAGCACAACTTAGAGGGCCAAACCGCTAAGAACCCGTCGTACGAATCTCAATCAAATTTGAAGATCGAGCCAGATCCTGGAACTTTACACAGCTTGGATAGATCGATTCTTGTAAGAGTATGGGACATAAGTCATTGGACAAGTGAATATTTTTCTTCATTTTTTCTAAGTCAAAACGCTAGTCGTCCACACCTCGTCGTCCACACATGGATCCTATAGGGTCGTCGCCTCCGCGTAAGTCCTCCAGAGGCGAATGGACAACTCCTACCAGAGCCTGTATTCGATTTATGAAACGTGAAGGCAGGACTTTACGTGATATTTCAGGACATCTCAAGCAGACCTACAATGTCAATATCTCTACTTCAACTGTAGGACACATTGTCAATGCTAAGGTATATGTTTTCTAACAAGTTTTACTACTGAGTTAACATATAAAAGCATACTAGATGCGATCAATCCAAGTGAACAGACCGGTCCCATAAGATAAGTGACTGATTCAGCTCATTACCTTGCATGTGTGTGTGTCAACCTAGCTGGTACAACAGACAAAAAACCTTTAAGCAGCTAGTCAATTTCATTGATCTGAACATCAATCAAAGAACTGTGACACAAGCGCTCAAATGGCTAGGCTACTGTCGCTGTATTGTCTGTCCTCACCCATTTATAACTGAAAAACAGGCTAAAACACAGCGGAAATGGGCAGAAGATCATCTGAATTGAACTGTGAATGCATGAGCATGTGTAATTTGGACAGATGAATGCTCCTTTGAGACAGAACAGTGAGGTCGCATCTGGATCATCAGAAATAGCAAGGAAAAGTACTGTTCTACTTGTATAAAGCGCAACTATCAATCAGGACGCTGCTTCTTTATGGTTTGGGATGCAATTGACTGAGAATATGAGTTTAAACTGATGTTTATGCACAAGAATGATCCTAAAGACAGAGATAAGATATTCTTTTTCAGACTTTTGTATGAGAATTGCACTGAAAAGATCAGAGATTAATTTCAAAGCCTATGCAAAGCAAGTTCTTGAGGATGTAGCTGTGTCTTTTCTTCAAAATCTTGAAGAAGGAATTGACGGAACGATTTTCATGGAGGATGATGTCAAAATTCATCTGGGCTTTGCTAAGGAAGTGAGAAAGCAACAAAAAATACTAAGGTTTTCTAAGGGCTGACCACCGTCTTCTCCAGATCTCAATCCAATTGAGAAGGTGTGGCGCTGGATGAAGGCACGGATCACAGAAATGAAGCCTTTTCCTATGATAATTGACGAACTCAAGGCTGCAGTTCAGGCATTATGGGATGAAATGGATCCTTGCATGTTTATTCGTCACATAGAGGCTACGCCTCAGAAGCTACAGAAGGTTATTAAGCAGTGTGGTTATGCTACAAAGTACTAGGATAATTGCGCTGTGTTGTTGCATTCAGCTCCTGGTTAGGCGATTTGACTTAGAAAAAACGAAGAAAAATATTCACTTGTCCAATGACTTATGTCCCATACTCTTACTGGATGCGGAATCAAGAGTAGCAAAGGCACTACCGTACTCTGTTTACAATTCCAAGAGTATCTTAGGTTGTTCTCCGCATTTCAGTCGATCGAGTGCACGAGCTTGGATATTATGTGCTGTGCTGTTTTGTCCTTGGATAACCCAACGCTCGTGACTGTGTCCTCAGTATTGAAATTTGCGGTGTTCTGGTGATGCCCTAAAATTACCCTGTGTAAGGTAAGTAATAGGATAATTAGTACAACGGTACCCTATTATACATTCAGCTAGACGTATTCGGGCAGGTCAATAAACTAAGTTGTTTAAATTTCTTTCTGTATTCCACTTTCGAGCATACATTCCCAATATCATAGTCAGATATATAGTTCTGGATTTCCAAACTAAGTAGTCTATGGACACATTGCCCCTCGCTACTTGTGCTTTTGTGGAAGCTCTGAAAAGCAAGAAGCTAGGGAGAGGAGTGGAATGTACACATCATTCTGGGAGTCTTTGTGCTGAGTAGAGAAATTATGCCGATTTACAAAGGAAAAGTGAAAATGGTTTCAGACCAAAGCAGAAGGGACGATCAGTGATGCTCCGGGGCTATGCAGGGTTGATGACGGTGCGAGATATGTTCGAGTCGTGCTGTCAGATCGCAGAGGAGATCAACAAATAGGCCAGGATAAGGGAGTGTGCAGGGAACTTGAAGGAATATAGGCAGAGGTGCAACATTGAATCTAGACCAAGCCTAAGCCAAGTACTTTTGCAATCCAGCGAGCCTCTTATTATGTCCAGCATGACGCGAATCTAGGGCTTAACGGCAAGAGGCGGAACAGAAAAGGAAAGGAGACGAGCGAAAGAGCGAAATTAAAGCAAACAGCTCATTGCTGCTTGCACAACATCTGTATACCACGGCTAGGCAACACGTCCGGGCACATCTCCTCCTGGGGCGCCTTTGACAGGACCATTGACTCCCGCAGAGTGGCGACTGTCCCTCGTGGGCACTCTTGGCATTGAGGTTTTCGCTGGGCCTTGTGGAGGCGGGACTTCAAACGGTAAAGGATCATCGTCGTAGTCTTCTGCAAGGTATTCCTCACTCTGTGTACCATGATGCTGCATCGGCACGGGATCGGCTGGTTGTTGGTTGTAGCGTGGCTGGTGCGCAGCCTGCTGCTGATGCGTAGTAGCAGCGGCGTTCTTAGCAGCGTTCTTGTTGCCCTTTTTCCCCTTTCTGCCCTTCATCTTGGCTTTCTCAAGCAATCTCCGTTTCTCCGCCAAGCGTCTACGCTCGCGCCGGTCTTTAATCTCGTACTGCCTCATCAAAGCCTCAGGAGGCGAGCCAAAGATGCTCTCGTACTCGCAAAATTCGCAAATCCAGATTTCATCGCCACTTGGTGGATGGTGGTAATTGTTATACTCTTGCTGCAAGCGGCGTTGGCGAGCGGCTAACGCATACTCCTTGCCAGGACGGCGCGGACGCGTCTTCTTGCCTTGCCCCGGAGCTTGCTGACCACTGCCAGATTGCTGGGGTTGCTGAACACCATTTGCCGATTGCTGAGTTGATTGTCCAGCCACGCTGGGGCTTGTCTGTGTGCCTTGCGTCGCGAACCCTCTCTGACTTTGACCTGAAGTGGAAGGCCCCATGTTTGGCCCGGTCCCTTGACGATAACCGACAGGAGTCGGACTCTGACCAGGCCAGACCATACTTTTTGCGGATCCCGATTCGCAAGTGAAGGTGAACTGAGTTTTAGTTGGCGTTGATTTTTTCGACGACTTTTGCTCAAGTAAACTAACGTTCTCTTGGCCTTTTGGTGGTGTTGCGGGAACAGCTGCGGCGTTGGCTATAGCCGTGGATATGATGCCTTGGTTGGAAGGTTGCTGAGCTACGTTGCCTGACTTATCAATACCAGTACTCTGAATAAACCTTCTCGGTGTTTTGCCCCATACCTTTGTTGCCTACAGCTCCAGGCGGTGTCCAATCTCGTCGAGCTGCACCAGAACGTCCGGACATCCAAGCATTTGAGCCGTTCGTAGAGACTCCCAATGGACTCCTCCCACTAACGCTTCTGCCTGTGTTTCGCCCATAGCGGCCTCTGCCAGAACCCGATAAACCGTTTCCGGATGCCCCAATGGAGGTCGCAGAGTTGCCCGATCCGTAGTATTGACCGACGCTACCGACAAACTCGTCGGGCGAAGCAGGATTGGGTTCGCGCGAGGAAGAAATACCCATGTTCGCCATATCAGCGGACAGAGATGACTGATGGTTTCCCATATTCCCGGAAGTCGGAATTTTACGCTTTTTCTTGTTGTTCGTATTCTCAAACGAGTCGTAGCCGTCCGCAGAGGATGAGGTGGACTGCGGTGCTGGAGGTTTATTAAAGCTCGGAGACGGTTCTAACCCTTTCTGCCGGCGATTGCTATCGCGGTAGAGACTCGACGAGGCGTTGGGAGCAGCCACACCCTGTTGTCTTTGGTACTGACATACGAGTCCCGTACCATCGCCCTCATCTTCACTATCCACTTCGTTGCCCTGGTTGTGATGATTGTGATCGTGATCATGATTGCAGAAATGCCCACCGACAAGTCCCCCTCCGTTATCCAACACCGTGTTGGATCGAACACCATTCCCATAAGTTTCAGTGCTGTAGGGAAGATAGAACAGCGGTTTCGTTACGACTGGCTCTGGTGGGTAAAGTATGGAATCGGCAACGTCAGGGGAGAGACGGGAGCGAATACGACGCTTCGGCAGGGGGCGGATAGGCCGATCGGGGTAGATAGGTGAGGTCGTATCAGGTGAATGTATAGCTGGAGAAGGCGGAGAATAGGTCGTGCCTGAAGAGCGCCCACATGGGCACGTCAGCAGATTGCAGAGCCAGAAGAGCGTCTTGGACACCTTTGTCAAGCTCTCCAAGGAAACGAAAAGGCATTGCCACTGGATGTTCGCGTGATATGGATTGCTGTGGTGCTCAAAGGGGCTCATGTTGATGCAGTTGTGGGGACGCAACGCGCAGAACGTATCTTACCCATAATGACCGCCGACATCCCCAACAATTCGATACTCTCAACTCGGCTTATATGTCACTCTCCTGTCCTCCGCAGGGTCCTTCCTCTTCAGTTCGTGTCGTGATTGAGAAGTATCTCCCGATGCACGAGGCCCTCTGAAATCAGCCAAAGGTGTTAGCACACAACATCATCCCTTGCAAAGCGCTTTTGCTACTTGGTAGAACATTAAAGCTGGTCGTCAAAAAGTTCGGGATGCTCAGAAGCCAGACCCAAGCTTGGGATTGTATGCCAAATCAACGACAGCAAAAGTCCCTTACCCAGTTCGTTGCCGTGCAGTAACCGATACTGAAGCTCCTGGTCTCTTCCAGACAAACGAAAGATATCACAACAAGCCTTGTTCGAGCTGACAGGGTCCGATAGTGGTGGTGACTGGGTCTGAATAGGGGAGCTCAAAAGGCAATGGTTGATCTAAGAGGTGATGGTGACACTGGATTACCATATCGCTTCATCAGAGGCAAGGCGCTAACGCTTCTTGGACTGATGAATGGCCCGTCGGACCTTGCCGCTGCCGCTGTCGACGTTCAGTGAAGGAACCACTTGCCACAGCTTAATTCTGGGCATTTGTGAGGAAACAGCTTCTCGATGCAAGAGGGATGGGAGCCAGGCGCACTATTACGGAGGACCTTGACCTCCATAACAACGCACCGGCACCCACTGGTGTGTTCAAATGACAATCTAAAGAGAGAGAACGTATCGACGCAGCTTTGACGCGGCAATCATGGAGTCCATCTTTTACTTGCTGTGTAATACGATCAATGCGGGGGTCGCTCACGCAGTAGGGCTAACTTGAACTATCAAGGAGGATATCTCTCGACGAAACAGCAACCTTCTCATGCAGCAGTATCACTATGAACCCAAATTGTTTATCGGAGTCTGACCGTTCGGTATATGCTGTTGAAGAACTGTATGTTCTGCGCGAACAATGCAGAGGCATCGCTCGAAAAGAACCCTTGGTAGCATGAATGCAATAGCTCTCTACAGTGCTGGAATTTCCTATCTGCATGTAGAGTATTAAGTTCAGTTCTGTTCAAGGACATCTCGTCCGTTAGCTATATACGTCAGCCTCATTCAGCTATGGTTGTTGCTAACACAGTTTCTGAATGCACCCAATCTAGGGACCAGGCCCATTCTCCCTGTGAACAATCCCTTTTGGATTCGGCCTCAGATGCGGTGATCCTTTCCATCATGATGGCAAGCTTTGAGCAACCACCATGGATGACGGCTACACTAAGCCACAGCACAACACTAAAACGTTGATGTCTCTGTTCAGGTATGAACACCCAGCCATGCTGTGAAACAAGCTCATGCTACTTTATAGCCTTCTCCCTAGTCTCTGCAGCGTGCCTGGTCGGGTCTCGAGTTATCAGACAAGGAAAGGTCCAGTGGCGGTAGATGGGCGTTAGCAATGCCACCATTTCACTCACCATGGCCACCGGGGCGGGTGTTAGTCTTAGGCGCGCAATACAGACCAAAGCAGTGACTTGTGTTGACGGTCTCAGCAGCGTTCCTGCAACTCGGTTTGGTCTTTTATCATTTCAACGTGTAGAAGACAGGTTCACTCCTACTTCAATGCAAGGCCACCATAATGACAGGGGAATATAGTTCTAGGTATAAGTGTTGACCGATCTTCAGTAACAGAGAGACCTCGTAGAAATAAAGCAGAACAACACTACCTATGGTCATGGCCCATTGTTTCAAGCCTTCTAAGACCTTCTGCTATGCGCTGATGCTGGGTTGAAGGACTGAACTTGCCCTTATAAACAGAAGGTTAAGCGGAGACGCATCCTTACTGCTGTGAGGATGCTTCGACAAGTTATGAACACACTGTTTCTCCATAATACCTCTTAAGAATGCTCTTGTCACCGCTCTTAGCATGAGACCGTCCACACCACATCAAGGTCAGTAAAGGCTGTCGTGAATTTGTGGGCTACAACTCACTGAACAGATCGCGTCGTCTGAGGTTTGACGCGATGTGATGACGTCGGCACTAACTGATGCGCTCGTAGGACTTTGAACGGAAGACCATGTGGACCACTCAGGCAAAAGAGCCCGCCCACACAGTTCTGCCCACCCCACTCCTCCTCGAGGATATCTCTTGCAGAAAAGACTCATCAAAGCATGTCATTACCTTTAACAATACGACCAGAGTCAATTGTAAGAGGGAATTATCCTGCAGACGCCTGGGTGTAGCGCATTCAGCAGAGTCGAGAAACGGCTGCGAAGCTCCTCTGGTCAGCCACCGCTCTTTATTCGCACACAAACCTCAAGGTATTGCCGCTCAAAGTTCCAAAATTGTCCACAGCTGTGTCGTTGTACAAATGCTTATCTTTGCGCTGATTGTCAGACGAGCGACCGCATCTGATTCAAGATCCAGCAATGACACCTCGACGCTCCTCGCGCGCGCACACAACCCAGCCTCCACCAGCTGTTCCTCAACAACCCCACTCCTCCACGTCTTCGAGCTCATCAAGTCGCGTCGAAAGGAGCACCCGCTCACACCACAAGCTTCAATCGCCACAGAGATCTGTACATCCTCGGTCTGAGTCTACCGAAGAAATCCAAGACGCTCGGAGGAGTGACCCACCACAAACACGACAACGTAAGCGCGGCCTGGGCGAAGACAAAGATGAGCTCACCAAGAACAATGCCGAAGGCGACGAGGATGAGAGAGAAGAGGAGGAAGTAACTCGTTGCATCTGCGGCCACCAAGAATATCCCGGCCTCCCAGTCTCTTCAGTGGATTCCGAAAACCGGCGCAATTCAAAGTCTGGGATTAAAGAAGCTAGAGATCCTCATTCTTCTACGACAGCCTCGGAAATTCTGCCCGACGATGCTGGAGGGCTGTTCATACAATGTGACGGCTGCAAGGTTTGGGAGCATGGAGGCTGTGTGGGCATCATGGATGAGGCCATGAGTCCCGAGGAATACTTCTGTGAGCGGTGCAGACCAGATCTGCATATGATCACTATTGGTCCGAATGGGTAAGTTGGGCGTCTCTTTCGTTTACTGTTGCCGTCAACACTGCGCCTGTCTCATTTGAGCAAATGGACATACATTAGCTGACAAGGTACGGTCTTCAGGCAAACATCCTCCCGTTACCTCCCTGTGTATGAAGAAGTTTCGGCGAAGAATTCACCAAGCCCTTCAACCAATGACCCTGATTCGAGAAGAACCAAAGACACCAGATCTTCGCGCCCAAGCGCTATTTCACTCAGCACAAAGCGGCGCTCTACAATGAATAGTCGCGATGCGGCGTACGATGAAGAAGAACAGCTCCGCATGGCAATCGAGGAGAGCAAAGAACAAGGCATAGAAGAAAACGTCGACAGGCGAGGCAAAAGATGCCGTAGCGACAGCGAGGAGTAAGTGTCTCCGTTTTCTAGCGGTCACAATATTCTACGGCCACGGCTCGTCTGCACTAAACTCAGGAGTTATTATGTGGGTTCTGTAGCCTTGCAGTCACCAGAATAATCTATGAGCTGGTAATGCTGACCTTGCTTGCTTTTCTCAGCACTAGGCAAGATATAAAGCGACAGCGAACAGCATCCGGGTCACCGTCAAATCCCTCGAATCCGAACACCAACAGCACGTCCCAGAACGCCGATTCTGACGACGGCTCACCGTCCAACAAAGACGATGGTAATGGTGGACCCAAGAAGATCAGAGGTGCTGCCGCTCGAAATCATCGAGAGAAGGAAACTCGAGATCGAGAAGCCGAGCGAGAAAAGGCACGGGCAGATGCAGCCGGAAGGCGGAAAGGAAGAGCTGAGCGGAGAAGAGGAGATGGTATAGAGCTCATCATTCTGTGGCCATAAGACTTATTACTGACCTATACAGACTCGGATCCCTCCGATGAATATCCTCTGTCACGAACAACATCTGCAAAAGGGGCAGACGGCGCATCCCAGATTATGGACCCACCAGCCTCTTCCCAAGCGCCACCGGATACACCACCGACAAATCAAGACACCCCAGCTAAGACATCCCATCGCAAGAACGGCAAACCTCCGACTCGCCGTGGGCGCGTTGGGCGGAATCAATACACCAAGGACCGAGATCACCGGAATGATATAAACGGAGACCAAGACGGGTCTCCATTACGATCTCAATCGCGAGATGGTGCTGAGGACAGTACGAACGGCGCCAACGGTAATCACGTAAATGGCGAATCGGGCAAACCCAGTAAACCGCGCTACATGAACCCTCACCGGACGTCGATGAATGAAATGAAGAGACGAGTAGCAGCCATTCTCGAGTTCATATCGAGGACGCAGCTCGAAATGGCGGGAGAGCAGACACCCCCCAATGGAGGTGGAGGCGGAGTGGCTAGCGCACTGATCAAAGGACTGGCTGAGGGATTGGGACCTATGATCACGCTGAACGGCGACAATGAAGGGCCTAACGGGGAAAAAGCGGAATCGAGCAACGTTGACTTCGCAGAGCTGAGTAGTCTGGGCATGATGGACGTGCTGACGAGGAAGTTGGTGTTGTGGCAGAAGGAGTTTGGCAAATATGGCGAGAAGTGATCTCGTTTTCGACACCTGCCATTTAGATCTCTAATATCAGTACGGACTCGATGGGATATGGAATTCATTATAATCATATCTTTCGAACTCGCTTTTGCATGTTTTGTGAAGAGAGGTGCAAGCAACCGTAGCGTGATCACAGCAGCTTCAGCTGTCGACGGCATGATATATCAGCCTTGGATCAGTCTTACCTAAGTCTTGTCCGGTAGCCCTGCCAAATCATACCTGACAAATATGGAGCATTGGATTACGTTGTATTTGATTTTCTCGGCGTAGATCAGTCTCCCTAGAGACCATTGCGGTCTTCTATCCGCCTCTAAAGCATCGGAACTGTACTCGGTACGACATGATCTTCTGACGAGCAGTAAAGTACAGCCTCAACAGTACGAAGTACGATCTGCGCTGGCAGAGTTCTCGTTGAGATTGGGAGGTTGCAGAGATATCTAAATACTTCAATTAAGCCTGTAGAATATCTTGCAAATCGACGCAAGTCACTTCTGTACAAAACTCCATAGAAACAATGACAGCGAACTCCGAACAACGACCTGTACGAAGTACAGAACCAAACGCCCACCCAAGTGCAATGCACATCTACAAGAACCCCTTACTATTACTAGGCTTCCTCTGTGGAATCTCAACCGACGACCTCCTCCTCTCATAATCCCCCATCTCACTCATCGCAACCAACGTCCCACTCCTCCCCAAATTCCCCCTCTCCATTCTTAGTGCTTTCCATCCGCCCAGCTCTCGTTCTAGCCTGAGCGCCTTTTCCCTCTCTTCTCTCAAGTCTCTCTCCGCGCGTCGGGCTTGTAGTTGATTCGTCGAATCGCTCGACTGCAGCTCGTCGATGGTTAAGAGGAGACGCTCGATTTTATCCCGAGATTTGGAGATGTCCTCGCTGAGCTGGGTGTTGATCTTGTCGCGGCGCTCGATCTGCGTTTGTAGGTCGCGCACGGTACGGTCAACGTTACGGACGGACCGCTGGAACTGGTTACGCTGGGATTCTTCCTCGTCGAGTTGCTCCTCCAGCTACAGATGGGATCTGTCAGCTTCATTGATATAAAGTTTTTGACCAGGTGATCTTACCTCCTGTATACGTTTATGCAAGAATCTCACGTCCTGACTGGCAGACGAGTACCCTTTGGTCTCCAAATCCACGAGCCGGAGCTGAAGATCCTTGACTGACTTCTCCAAGGCCGCCTTCTCTTTATGGAGAGCTACGTTACTCTCTCGCTCAGCCACCACGTCCTTCTGCATTTCAGTCGCCAATGCTTCTGACCGCCTCATTTTACCAACAGCAGCCGCGGCAACATCTTCCTGTTGAGCCAAGCCGGACTTGAGCTGGAGCAGCTCGCGATCCATGCCAGCGGCATTGCGCATCGATGGACTCTCACCATGGGCAAGATCTTCGAGGCGTTCGCCAGCCTCTGCCAATCGCGCTTCCAGCCCACGTTTCTCCTTCTGCAGCATGTCTCGCTCAGCAGCGATATCGTCTACCGAAGTACGCAAATTCCGCACCTGTGACAGAAGCGACACCATTTTACTCTGTGCCTCGTTGTGTGCATTGACAGCTTCTTCTCTCGAGCTCGAAAGGTCCTGCAACGTCATCTCCAGTCTGGACTTTTCCTTCGCCCAGGTCGAGCTGTTCAAGACTTCGTCATCCCATTTCGACCTCAAGTCCTCAAGCTCTTCACGCATGCGAGTATTCTCTGACCGAACGTGAATGACATTCTCGCGTTCGATGTCAAGCTCGTTTGTAAGCGTCGAGAGTTCGGCTTGGTACTTCTTGCGAGTCTGCTCCATAGACGTCTCCTTATCCTCGATGTCCATGGCTCGTTGACTTCGGTAGTCTTCAAGCTCATGTTGAAGGCGCTTCCTGGCTTGAAGAGCTCCATCTAGGTCGGCTGCCATGTCTTCCACCTTCTCTTCGTAATGCTGATTTTGGCGCTGCAGGTCTTCGATTAATGTATCCATCTGCTTCCTCTCAGACATGATCGCTGCGGAAGTCTCTTCGGCCTCCCGGACTTGTACTTTCGCGAACTGCTCTGCACGGGATGCCTTGAGGACCGCAATTTCAGCTTGCTCTAGCTTGCTAAAGTACTCATCGGCCCGGCCTTTGTAAAGATTAAGGCTAGATGTCACATCAACAAGCTTTGATGTCTCCGCGTCAAGTCGGATCTGCAGATCGGAAAATTCCTGCAGCAGCTGACTTCGACTTGCCGCTTCATGTTCACCGGCGAGCGAAAGCTCTTGAAGTTCGGACTTAGCGTCTCGGAGCTCCACCTCCAGCGATACTTTCGCGTGCTTGATATTTTCGAAGTGCGTTCTGGCCTCCGCCAGCTCTGCCACAGTGCTGTTGTGGACCTGGAGGAGCGATTTCCGCGAATTCTCTTGCGAATTGATGAGGTCGTAGAGCTCTTCGTGAGTCTTTGCTTGTACGTCGCGCAAAGATAATTCTCCAGAATGGATGGTCCTCTCAAGTGCCGATACCTTCCTCGCAGAATCATCCAATTTGTCGTGAAGGCGATTGTTTTCTCGCTCAAGCTTTTGCACACGTCGAACCGATGGGCTGTCATCCTGCCATACGTCTTTGACAGGAGTGGATCTACCTAATTGACTCTGAAGATGACGGTTCTGCATCTCCGTCAATTGAAGTTGGTTTTGTACCATCTCAAGCTCTGCGGCGAGATCCATCCTCTTGTTGTAGGCGATGGTGTCCACAGTCCGGTCAGAACGACCTGAGTCGTTGGTGTTATTACTGATATGCCTCCTATTAGGGGTCGAATTGTTCGAGTAAGGTTTCAGGTCAGAGTCTTTGCGGAAATGTTTCGGAGATCTCGTGCTAGGTACAGTGTTCTGGTTAATCTCCTCCAGAAGGGTACGCTTGGACGAGGAGTGCCGATTGTCGACTTCGGTCAACTCGTCTTCATGTCGGTGTCGGAGCTCCTGTATCTGAGTTTCTGCCCGTGTCCACTTCTCTCCAGTTACTCGAAGAGCTTGTTGTGAAGCTTCAAGTTGCTGAGCAAGGTTCACGTTCTTAGCAATATCTAAGCTTACGGCACCCCATGTCTGCGGGCCTCCATCGAGATTCGGATCGAAGACCTTTTGTAGAAGCATGAGCTGGTCATGGCAATCTTCGATCTCCTTGTTGGCTTGCTCCAGTGCGGCTTGCACTTTTCGAGTGTTGGCTTGAGCTTGTGTCTTCAGCTGCCTCTCGGTCTCAAGATTGCGGTTTACCTCTGCCAATTGGATGTTGATGGTCGAGGAAGCCTTCTCTGCATTACGACTTGTCTTATGCTCACGAGCTACCTCATGGTTGAGATCCTCCAGACTCAGAGAAAGCTTCTCCTTCTGCTTTTGAAGTGACGTAACCTCGATTTGTGTCTCTCCGTTCTGACGAAGGAGTTTCTTATTTTCCTCATCAAGTTTAGCCTTGTCAGCCTGGAGCTGGACCAACCGCGAACGCTGCGTATCACCAGCTCTAGAATTGGATCTTGCGATATCAAGATTCTTCTGTTGGATTTTGTTGAGTAGTGCTCGGTTGTCATTTTCTGACGCGGTCAGTCGACCTTTAACCGTCACGAGCTCTCGCTCTAGCCGCTCCTTGTGCTGATCGTGATGGAGACGGAAGTTCTCAGACTCAGAGATCATTCGAGTCAAACGCTGGGCTTCGCCAGCAAGCCGGCTCCGCTCACTCTCGGCCTCGTCCAGCTGCTCGGTCTTGGCTTCGAGATCTTTGCGTAGGTTAGCTTGTCGTTCGGTGGCCTGCCTTGACACTCTCCGCTCAATGGCTGCCTCTGCCTGCGTTCGTGAGGCTTCTACCTCAGTGAACCGATCTCGCAACTTCTTGAGCTCGTTTTGCAGATCTTTGCGTCCATTTTCGGCGGTTATTCGCGCTTCCATTGCACGCCGCAGACTATCCTGCTGGACATACATCTCCTTCTCGATGGTTATTTTAGATTCATTGAGCGTCTCATACTCTTCTTTCAATGTGGAAAGCTTGTGGTCTCCAAGCATCTGTACGTCATCTCGAGACTGCCTTTCACGACTTAACTCGGCCTGCGCCTGGAAGAGCTGCGCTTTTAGGTCCTTGATCTGCTCGTCCAGCATCTTGCGATTTTGGCCAGCTTGTGTATCTTCCGAGATCCTGGCTTCGAGTAGGCACTTCGCGTCTGCAGCTTCACGCTCGAGTTGCGCCTTTTGAGATTTCATAGCGTCCATCTCTGCACGAACTTCGCGGAGGCGATTCTGGATGTTGTCATGCCTGGTTGTGAGATTGATCTTTTCGCTGTCGAATGTCTTACGCTCAGTCTCATGCTTCTTGTTATCGCTTCGGAGGATGGATAGCTCGCTTTCCTTCCGCCTGACAAGGTCTTCGTATCCAGTCGAAGTTGATGAAAGCTCAGACAACTGCTGGCGAATCTGGCGGTTATCCTCAACAAGCTCTCTAACCTGGGTCCTTGAGACTTGGAGTTCTTTCGTCGTGTTTACGAGCTTGACATCAAGATCTTGGTCAGACTTAAGTAGTTTGCTCTCGTAGTCTTTGATCTTCCGATCCTTGAGCGAGATTTGGCTGTTGAGCATACGGATTTCTTGGCTTAAGCTCTCATGTCTCCCGTCTTTCTCTAACCGTAGCCTGTCAATGACTGTGAGTTGTCCGTCAAGGTCGTGAATCTGTTCAGTCATTTCCTTCTTCTCCGTCTCCAACCTACTGATTATTTGGCCCGCTTGCTCCAATTGTGTACGCCACTGATCGGCTTGCTCTTCAGCCCTCTTCTTTGCCATGATCAGTTCGTCAAGTTGCTCTTCAAGATTTTCCTGATCCTCCAATGCACCAGCAAGCTTCTCACTAAGTTCGGTTTCACGCTGCTGCAGTCGGTTGAAAATCTCTTCCTTATCAAGAGCTAACGCGCGCTCACTCTCAAGGGTCTGTTGGATACGCTGTACCTCCGTGTCGGCTCGTCTCCGATCGTCCTCCAGCTTCTGACGGTCTCCAACTTCTTGCTGTACCTTGTGTTCAAGCTTTTGAATCATCTCGTCACGCCTCTTAACCTCGCCGGCGGTCCTAGTCGCACCAAGCAGGGGCTTCATTCTGACAAATAGTCTCCACCATGGATTATCGCAGAGATCGAGGTAAACCTGGAAGTTACGCTGAATGATACGGGTAGCCTCAGCGCGGTACAGACGCTTGTTAGCAATCCTACGCTGAATGAACCCTCGAGCCACGGACTGAAATCGTGACATGATATCCCTGATGAGGGCGTCACGCTGCTCTTCCAATTCTGCCAATACACCGGCTCGAAAGAAGACTTTCGTCAAGCCAACTCGATAGAGAGCCCTATCAAGATTAAGCTTCTCGAGGATGATCTGGGCCGCACTTTGCCCTTCGAGGTACCCCCTAGGCATATTGCGACACAGTACCTCATATCGCTGGCGGAATTCGGAGAAAGGGAGACGATTCGGAAAGCCAGTTCGAGCGATACGGATCCCCTCCAAAACGCCATTGCAACGAAGCTGGTCAAGAACAAGCGGTGCGCTGAATTGCTTCGGTCTCTTTTTATGGTTGGGTAAGATACATCGCACGAAATGAGGATGGGTGGAATGAAGTTGATTCATGAGGCTTGAAAGCTGTTCCTTGTGTCTTTGCGCCACGGTCCGGAAGAGGCCCTTCTTGACACGACTTCGCGCAGCACCAACGTCCTCGTCGGAATCCGCACAATCAGAGAACAGACTGGCGATGTGTTTCTCCGAGGATGTGGCAAGAAGTCGAGTTATGCTATCGTTCAGAGGATCTTTGTTCTTTTCCAGCCACCCTGCGGTCGAATACTCGACCTCTGCCGCATAATGCGTGAGCATGAAACCTTGGGCAAGACGGGATGAGCGGTACTTTGGGCTTTTCCGATCCCATAATGAGTGCAGCTTCTCCGTGAAAGACTTATCAGTAGCTTTAGGCATGACTGAGTCCTCGTCAAGACAGGAGAAGATACCGATTGGGTTTGGCAATTCAATAAGGTCAATGGTTGGCTGTAAGTCGCGACCAAAGTCGATGAATTTCCATTCGATCTGCTCCCTGGCGTACTCCTCCTGTTCGAGTACAAACATGTGGTGGTTAAAGAACTGTTGTAACTTCTCGTTCGTGTAGTTGATGCACAGCTGTTCAAAACTGTTCTCTTCGAAGATTTCAAACCCAGCAATATCAAGTACGCCGATGAAGTGTGAATCATCATGACCCATGCCCTGCCGGTCAAGCTGGCGGTTGATTCTTGTCACCAGATCACCAAACCCGCGCTCATAGATACCTTTCGAGAGTGCATCGATTGAAAGTCGGACTTGCTCGGGCGTTTGGACTTTTTCGACCCATTCTCGGCCAGCTTTGACTCGAGGGTGCAGTAAGCCCTTAATGAAAGGCACGAGCGGAATGCCAAGAAGATAGCACACTTTTTCTGCTTGTTCATATGCTTCAGGCGCCAAGCTGGCCTGATCAGCACGAAGGCTCTCCTTAATCACAGTAACGTTGCCAAGATGAAGAACACCAGCAATAGCCCGGAGAATAGACGTGAGTTCTTTGTCCGAGAGACCCAAGATATGGAATGCTTCGACCAATGAGTTCCATTCCTCACGGTCCGAGATTCCAGCTATAGTGTCATTCCCATGTTTCGTGTACACGAAGTCTTCAACGTCCATGTCTGCAAGCAAGAGTTCCTCTTTCATCTTTCGATCTGCGCCTCGTAGAAGTTGATAAAAAACATGGTAGTTGCGTTCGCTCGAGTTGATCTTGACGACTCTTGACTTCTCGAGTAGGTACCAGTCAATGAAAGCTCCTGCAATCTGCCCTGATCGACTGAACTCGATCCGTATGAACTTGCCAAACCTGGAAGAGTTGTTATTTCGTACTGTCTGTGCGTTGCCGAAAGCTTCCAATATCGGATTGGCTCTTAATATCTGCTGTGACAAGTTCGAGATGTGTCTGGCACCAGACTTCACTGTAGGGCTATCGGACGTCGCGACAGCGGCAAGATACTGGATAACTTTTTTAGTGTTCTCCGTTTTCCCAGCGCCGGACTCTCCACTATCTCGAATATCAGCATCAACATTTCGGCAAGCAACCCGGGTGTGTCAACCGCTTACGTCACTAGGATACTCTGGTTTTCTCCTTCTTCTACAAGGTGTCGGAAAGCACCGTCTGCCATTGCATATATGTGTGGTTTCGTGTCCTCTCTACTTCTTCCTTTGTACATGTTGATATATTCGTTAGTGTAGATCGGTAAAGGACAGTACGGATTAACTGTAACCAAGAAAAGGCCGGAGTATGTCTAGATCAAGTTAACATAAACCTTTCCGCTGTGGTAAAGATACACTAACGTATATCAAGTCCGCCTGGTAACGCATGTGCAGGTTGTGTACCACTGACGCTTCGTTCAGGTGCGTAAGCTCTGCCATATCATCTGCCTTGTCAAATTTCGCGGGATTGACCTTGTCAACGCCATTGGCATCCACCTCTCGTTGCTGCAAAATAAAAGTGGATTAGCCTTACAGTCCAATCGTTCGTAGAAGAGTCTTACGCTTCCATCGTCACATTGCACGAGCAATTGGCCATCATCGTGGTCCTCAACTACCCAACCCCTAACGAAAGCTACCTCAGGATCTCTCAGCCACACATATCTTTTACCCGAGAAGTCATTCTCTCCTTCTATCTGGCGTATCTCATTTTTGCCCCTCTGCAATTCTTCGATTTTTATGAACTGGGGCGCAAACGTATTCGAGGCCGACATGCTGCTACGATTTGAGCTAGAGCGCTGTCGTGTCGCTCGTGAAGGCACTAGTGTCGAGCCCAATGGTGAGAAAGACTGAGTTCGAGAGTGGCCTGTGTTGGACGTCCCCAGAGGTGAAGTGACTATGGCGGATTTTGACCTGCCATCAGCTGACGGTGGGGCTGGCGAAGGAGACAAAGAATTACGACTGAATGGGTTGTTGCGCCACACTAGGCCCTGAGAAGCTGTCGCAGACATCTTGCTTAGCCGCGGTTGTTGTGCACAGCTCTTCCTGGGACCTGCTCTACGATTGCAGATGCAGTCATTGGCTGGTGACACAGCTCAGTTGGTATGCCATCTAGCGACCAAATCACTCAGCACTGATGAAGCTGGTAAAGAGCGAAGAATAGACGCAGAACGTCAAAGTTTTATGCCGAGATCGTCGTTGTTTACATCGCGCTTCCCAAGAACACGGCATGGGGCTTCCGCGCTTGCCCGATATGTAATCGTCACGCGATCATGTGATGGTCAATAATCACCCCTGTACAGGGACGAAAAAAGCGGGCGATTTTTGGCACGTGCGCAACCACCAAAATCGCCCGCTTTTTTCGTCCCCGTACAGCACCCTTCGAGATTTCCGCAACCGACAAACTTTCTGACATACCTCACTCGATGCCGACATGCTCCACCGTCCAGAGTCGGTAGCACGGTTGTTTCCTCTGTACTGGTCATATATGCTACTTTTTTGATAGAGTCAGTCTCGCCAGATTGGACCTCCCTTGGCTGCATCATATCTCCGCCCGCCCAAAAGACGACATCCCCTGCCTCTGTAGATCCCCAGCGTCGTCGTTTTCTAACAAAGTCATTGCTTCACAACGCTGCGTTCACAGCCTTAGTTGCTTCCTTCTTAACACTAACTTACAGCAAATGCGCACATACGCGCACCCCGATCATTAAAGCAAGCTCCCAGCGTACTCGTACACGTTGCGCATATGTCGAATTATCCACCAACGCCGTCTTTTGGCGGTTTATTCAGTGTCAAGCCTCGACTACCATCATCAACTTCAGTTGTGGCACGTAATGACCAACAGCGTTCCAACGGACTGAAGAGTGCTTTGCATATGCCTCAGGATACTCAGTCAAAACTTGCTGCTAATGCATATTCCTTTAACGCAAACGCACAAGCTGTGAACCTCGAGGCCTTCGGGTCTGAAGTTCCGCCTCCTCAATTTCTCAACTTGGCTCAGTTTCCGCATGGGTCGCTGCCTCCACCGCCTTTCCCTCCTGTGCCGATTCCACAGAATGGCTTTCCGGCACAGTTTCCAATACTAGCCAAAAGCGTTGAACCGAGTTCCATCTCCGCGCAGAGTTCACAATTCCAGCAGACCAAGAGACCACTTCTCGCCCCGCAAACCAGGGCCGGCAACAGCACTCCGCATACTCAGATCGCTGCATCAGAAGGCGAAAGAGAAGAGGGCGAACTTAGCGACAGGGAGGTCAAAGCGGCGTCCGACGAAGTTACACAAATAGCAGGACTTCAGTCCCCTCGATATCAAGTACGCGAACCTAAGCTCTCCCCCGGCGAGCCGAGCAGCAACCGTCAGGATGAACACCATGAATCGTCACTAACCCGAACACAAGGTAACATCTCTCAGTGTCGTTTTAAAGCTTTTTCAACTATCCTAACTATCTTAACCTCAGATTACAACCAGCGACCTCGAGGGAAAGATTCACTCAATATTCTTCCGAAGACTCGGTCCCCTCTTGCAGGACAAAATATGCGCCCTCGAGACCACGATATCTTGTCAACAATTCATCTGCCTAAAGAGTCTCATTTATTCGGCGAGAATAGACCTTACGATCGATACTTACCTAAGCGCAGAGCGAGTGGCTCTTGTAAGTCTGCTTCTCTGCTGTGATGAAACTCACGCTGAGCTCCACCACAGTACTGCAAACTCGAGCTATCTCACCGGCATCTCAAATTCGCAACCGACAAGCTCCATTAGATGGGCAGTGGTCACCTTCCAAAGAACCTAACAAGACACATCCACGCAAGAATACCACTGAGAGTACTGTCCAATCACAATTTACTGGGCAACGGTACAGTCCGACGATTGGAAAATCAGTCATAGACATCCGGAAGCTGGCGAAGAGTGCTTTACTGGGCTTATTACCGCACAGTATACGATACGCAGATCTTCTCGCAGCGGGCGTTGATGAAACCACATTGAGGAGTTTGTATGAAGAGATCGGAGTCAAGGTCCCTCCCAAAACCCCTCCCACTGCGAGCGCGGAGAACATGGGTCAAAATCAATCTGTCGAGCTTCCTGCACCCAATAATCACAAGGGCGATGACCTGAAACATCGCGCTGCTGTAGTAGCGCAACCGCCCTCTCCACGACTCTCTTCGCATTCCAACTTGGTGAAAGTGTACCAGCCTGCTCAAACAAACGATTTGTCCTTCGAGACGGTTTCTACCACACCTACTAGCGTGGGGCCGAAGCGACACGAAGCAGTCACAATGGCTAAGAGTACAGACGCGAACATTGCACCTTCGCTTCCCCGCTCAAACCTTCCAACAGTCAACGCCAGCCAACCGACAATAACTTCTTCGTCCAAGACCTTGGAACGAAAGGACTATATTGCGCGCATGCTTGCAGCCAAGACTGGGAAGCCTCAACCATCGTCTGCGCAGCTGAGTCAGGCTCCACTCATAATCAACAGTCAGTTCAAAGATGTCCACGAGGACCACGTTGGAGCGCCGTTCGGGGTTTCAAGTCTTGAGGTTCATCAGGCAACCAACGCTCCGGTCGCCAAGTCAAAGACAATGGATACCGAAGCGATAAAGCAAGCTCAGACTAATCTAGCCCGTCAGAAAATGGAGGCGCTGAAGAACCGTACACTGACCCACCGCGAGCCGTCGGCGCCGTTGCAAAGTGAATCTCAAACATCACAGGCCGCTCTTCCGACTCGACGTGCCTCTGATTCAAGTACGTCCGCCCAGGCGCAGCAGGTTGTGCCAGTTCAGTCTTCTGCTTCACAATCTCCTCCAGAATCAAATCATGTGTCCCAGTCAATGTCCGACTCCTCCAAACCATCTGTACATACGCGGCCAGATGAGGCACGGGTCAGCATGGCGCCGTTTTCCGGCATACCAGGGTTGTTCATGACATCGGCACCATTGTCAAACCCTCAGGTTATTACATCTCACCATGTCACAATTCCTAGATCGTTAACGCCAGTGGCAATAAACCCAACTAATAATCCTCGGAAACGTCCCTTAGCGGCAGACCTCAATGACCTCGCATCAAATACTGTCAAGCGGCCCTTTGGCCAGAGCCGCCAGATCGAGGTAGTCATTGACGTTAGCGATGACGAAGCTGTTGATGGACCCGAGGACAGTGAAATCGATTTCGAAGACACTGAGAAAGCAATCGTATCTAAGCAATCTCAGACTAATTTGGAGACATCAACGTTAAGGGGCTTATGCGATCCACCACCCTCGAGCCATATTGCCATCAGAAAGCCTGTCCTTGCTGCATCTGCTTTGAAAACGCCGTCAGCACCTGAGACTCCTGGTACAGGCAAACAACCAGAAGATCTGAAAACCAGAGAAGAGCAGATTCAACTTATGCACTTGAAGATTGCCGAACTAGAACAGCGTCGCAAGTCCAAGCAAACCAGCAGTCGAGCAGAAACGCCCGGAACACCGAAATTGCAAACAGCTACGCTCGATGCAGGAGCATCGCCAACAGGCACAATGAAGACGTTAGGAGAGACAAAGCCAGATATTGAGCCACTAAGTGAAGACGTCAGTGAGAAAGCCGAAGCAAATAAGCTCAAGCTAGCCGACATTTCAGCTGCTGAGAAGCAAAATGCTTTGGAGCGGCAGAAGATGATTGATGCGCAGACAGCTGAAGCTGAAGCGGAACAGCTTGAGCGAGCTATAGCCGAAGTGGCTGAACAAAAAAGGCGTCGAAAGGCTGAGATCGAGTTTGGTCTTCCAATTCTTGATGCAGAGGTCGAGAGAACGCAGATGAGGCTGGAGGAGATGAAGAAAGAGATGTATAGGCTTGAGGCGGAGGTTCAGAAGGGATTGGAAGGACGGAAAAGTCTCATCGAGGAGCTCGAGAGTTTGGGAATCGACACCGAAGGGATGCCGCTCGCGGAGCTCCAGGCAAAGAAGGACGAGATCATGAAACAGCAGCACACGGTAGACAAGAAGCAAGGTGAGTCAACTGTCAGCCGGACCGCTGAGGTGTACCCTTTAAGATTTGAGAGTCTGGCGAAGAAGCATGGCCCCCCTTCACCTTCGGTCATCAGATACTCATTTGCACGGTGCTTTCAAGCAGAATTAGACGGGCTGAAAATACTATCCCCTTCTGTGCCAACAGACGATGCGCTTTTACCGTCTTTCGCGGGAGACGCAAACAGCGTTGGTGTTGGTGAACAAGCGGATAATCACACTCGATCCACAACAGCTGAAGAATCAGATAAACAACAAACTCTCGTATCATTTGATCATTCCCGCCGAAGTAGCGCTGAACAGCCAGTAGAGCAAACTGTTCAGGATATGATGGATATATCAAGAAGCAGCGCAGAAGAGGGCGAGATCACTGACGACTCCCAGCAGGATATGATTGATGACTCTCTAGCGCTAGAAGACGAGCGTGACAAATCCGAAGAACGGCTCGCAAACGGCTCAATAGATACCCTATCACGCAGACATGGCTCTGACCGAAGCCCACAGTCGTTGAGTCTTAGTATAGAAGACGAGTACGCTCCTGATCCCGCCCAGCTCGCGCCCGCTGATGGTGATCTTGCTGCGCCTACTTCAGCGGAGGCTCAGAGTCAGAAGCCTCTCCAGGATTTTACTACGGTAGGAGAAGTGCAAATGGAGTCAATCAGTAGCGCTCGCTGCGATTCTCTGGAGAAGTCGCATAGTTCTGATGACCTTGATGGCTCCGAGGACTCTGATGTTTCTACTGATCTTCCTGATTCCGAGATCTATGAACCACCGGAGCCTGCTTTGCAAGCTCATGCGGAAGGAACGGATCCGCATTCCCCGCCCTTCAGCCCTCTGCCATCAGACACAGTTGTTCGGATTGAGAAGGAGACAGATCCTGCTCCGTCTGCTGCCCAAGCTTTTTCGTCACCAAATACTCTACTTCGGGCAGCGGAAGGCCCTGAAATTGTAAAGGCTGTGAGGGTGTGTCATTGTCTCTATCTTGGTGCAGCCTGCTAAAGTCTCATTAGAATGAAATTCCATTAATATTACGGAAAGAGGGACGTTTCGTACCTTACGAGAGCCCGCTAAAGCAATTCAAGGCTTATCGATACCATCCAAATTATATCTCAGAGGTTCCTGGTGGCTTTCGTTCGATAACATACAGTCATAACATCAACTCGGATATGCCAGTATGTCGGTATGAAGCTGCTGGAGGTATATGTAATGACAGTACTTGCGACAGTCAGCATTTCCGGAACATGGGTTTGAGTGGTGCGTTGAAGGAGTCAGCTAATCTACAATCTCCCTTGTTTCTTTGTAATTCGCCTGTTGTGCTCACGTCCGCTGGCTGACACAGGACCCTGTTAATTCTCGCAGATGATATGATCCTCGTACAAATGGGCTCTGTACATGAAGGTCGCACACCAGAAGAGAGAGACGAATACGTCAGCGGTCTAAAGCAGATCATCCAAGACATGCGTGGGAGGAAAGTCAAAGACTTCAATACCGTCGCATCGGAGATCGCTGCCTACCGCAGTAGATTCCTCAAGGATCCCTCCAGGATTCTGTTGCTTTAAGCAGATGTTGTGACACGCGTTCAGCTTTCTAGTACGATTGGTTTTGGCCTCCCAGGATTCCGAAAGACCACGTCTGTGATTGACCAGTATCACGCTTTGCACACGCTACGTGGCCGTCGACACATTCTACAAAACCGCCATTCTGTGTAGCTGCAGGCGCAGCAACTTCGTTTCATCTTTTGTTTTTATACTCTTCATCTTCAAGAGCGTCCCATGTCAGCGAGCATAGCGAAATGGCGTTCTCCGCCTCCGTGTAGACGACATCTATACACCTCGTTCACTGGAAGAGCTGATATGGTATGAACTGATGGAGAAAATCGCAAGCTCTGCGGTCACCGATGGGGGATTCTGTAGTATTGCACTACGGTCAGGGATTTGGATTTGAGATGAGAAATGGCATGCGTATAACTTAGCTACGATAGACGCAACCGTAATAAATCAATAATTGAATGGTCAGAGCAAAGCATGTCGTTGCGTGTAAGACAGAGGCGTTTGACTAGCTGATTACCCCTGAATCAAATGGAAAGAGCTCATATCGACATCCTGTTTATCCAAGGGCGCCACTGATCAGCATTCAGGTAAGACCAGGCATCAGGGGAAACGATGCAGATGTATTTGCTTGTTATGACATTAGAGCCTCTTGATGGCTTCTATGATTAAATCCCCCAAAACGCCTTGTTTCACTGTCTATCCTGCCCCATCAACGCGAACTCGAGGAAAATGTGACTTGAAGGCACCAGGCCCAATCCTTCGCTAATGCGCGATAACTTGACGATGCAATGCCGATCCTTTCTACCCCAATGTCTCGACACCACTGACTCGGCCGCAACCACCAGAAAAGCAATTTCGCAGACATTCAAACAGTCTGATGGTCGGTTTGGCTCTGCAGAACGCTTGGGGATCCGTCCCGTGATTCGCCGATGGTTGATCGAAATTCAAGGGTTCGGCCCAGATAGCGATGTCGAAGAGGCCAGAATACGTGTCGCTGGAACCTCCTTTACCACCTTGGCCCACAATGCACTCATCGACGATATTGCTCAGCTCCCTTTTGATGGCGCCCCAGGTGAATTTGACGGTGGAATCGACATTGGCCAAACTGACGCCTAGGGCGCAGGACGTGTCGGTGCCGAAAAATTGAGGGAGCTTGTAGCGGGAATTGGATGCCTTGTTGCTGAACGCGCCGTCCATGTATACTAATCCGGCTCGCCCATTGTTGATGAAGCGCATGTCATGGCCGATAATTGTGTCCGGCACGTCTTTCAAGGCATTTTTGCAATCTTGTGGATTGATTTTCGTACCGTAGGTGAAATCGCAGTTCACTTTGCGTTTCTGAAGACTCTGAACGGCGGAAGTGGTGTCTGTCGTAGGAGCTGCGAGGACTGTAGACACCAGGCAGAGAACGAATAGCTTGATAAACATTCTGATCAAAAGGGGAAGGGTGAAAATGCAAAGCCTACAGGGAGCGAGAGGATCTCCAGAGGAGCAGCTGGATAATAAGGTGAACCCCCCAAGCTATAGAGTCTGTGTGACATAATCCTTTGGCAGATCAAGCTTATTGCAAACTCAACAGTTTTGATGGTTGAGCGGAACAAGTTGAAACATGAGAGAGTTTCATGGCCGCTCTCCATTGAAAAACCGTCGCTAGAAAGATAGGAGAATAAGATGATGTAACACTGGAAACGAAAACAATGAAACAGGGTGAGGTGCGCAGCAAGGCTAGATTTCTTGTCTCAAACAGGCGTCAGAATATTGCCCAAGCAATAAACTTGCAACTCAACACCAAAGAAATGTTCGTCGTTCTGGTCATAGTGGGGTCAAATATGTGCGCCGCCCGGTTGGCTTCACTGTGGTAGAAATCGCTCTCAACTTTGGTGTACTCGCGCGTGGTCATCCCATTCTTACCTTAGGGTTAGCAGAATCGAATGGACACCTTAGCATCGATACTAGTGATGATTACGTAAGCGAGCTCGATGTCTCAAGGCTGATTATGTTGCCCTTCGGCACCACGGAGCATCCGCACTCTGAACCTCTACGATCATACTGAACGGCCTAGGAGCATACAGCAACGTCCTCTACCTACAGCCTGCGCAGATTGCTTCTCAATATGGATCGGAGCTTAGATGAAGTCATTTCTGAGCGTCAGGTACGGTAGCGCCTTGTAACATCCAGCCGTATCATCATGGTTATAAGAGCTGGAACGCGCTCCATAATCTTGATTGTTTGTCAATGCTAAGTCTTGCCAGAGAGGGAATACACGGGGTCGCAGAGATCGTCGCCAGAACAATTGGCCACGTGATGGCGTAAGAAAGGTCTGTGTTCTCCCTACTCTAGGCTGTTTCAGCCGGCGGCGAGCTTGAATAACAGGATCGAATCATGGTAGCTAATTGCGCATATACATACAGGTTCTTCCACCTCATTCCTCCTGTGCCGCCTTCAATCGTATCCGCAACAGCATCTCCTAGTCGTGTCAACATCCGGCGGACGCGACTTCGATGCTCTACGATACTGAATGTATAACCTCAACTGGATGACATTCCGCTGACCTAGTCCTCTCTTCCTCTCTTGATGATAGTCGAACACGAGAAGCGAGCCTAGCAATCTTGATCGGTGAGTCTTGTTTTATTCACAGATCCGTCTAACGATAAGCCTGCTGATCAGGCAACCATTGCAGTGACTGGGTTCACGATAAATTCGAAGATGACCGCGACAGTAAGGCTTCTTCCACCACTTTTCCAGATGGATACTCATCGCAGCCTAGCTCGCCGACCTCACAGAGGCCCTCGAAACCGAAACACAGATCGACACTCTCCAGAGGCAGAAGCGTACGCTTCCCAAATCCTCTCCACTGCGGTAGCTGACGTTGTCTACCAGCCCTCGAAGTGGCGCCAAGCTTCGTGTTGACAATCTCCACTATGATCTCTCAGAGGACGATCTAGAAGTATGAGGTCTCTTTGCTATTCCCTTCAAGGTCCTACGCTAACCATAATCTCTCCACAGGACCTCTTCACTCGCATCGGTCCCGTCCTGTCCGTCTCCCTCCGATACGACCGCGCCGGTCGTTCGGACGGCACTGCCTTCGTCACATACGAGTTCCTATCCGATGCCCGCCTTGCCATCCGCGAATTCGACGGAGCGAACGCCAAAGGCCAACCTATCCGCCTAACGCTCATGCCGACAGCGCCCGCAAAGCCCGCTGGCAGGAACCCATTCGATACCGCGCAGAAGCCTGGGAAAAGTCTCTTCGAGAGGATCGAGGCGCCGAAGGCGAGGACTAGGAGTGCGAGTCCTGGTCGACCGAGACCGACAGATACGACGAAACCGCCCCCAGAAGGTATCGATCGATATGTCCCCGGGCAGCGCTCTAGATCGCCTGCGCCACGTCGTGCTCGTGACGATAGGGGGAGTGGTAGGAGGCCTGGAGCCAGGAGGGAAGAAAGCGGACGTGGGCGTGGTGAGGGGAGATTGACGGCTAATGGTAGACCGAGAAAGACACAGGAGGAACTGGATGCGGAGATGGAGGATTACTGGGGTGGCAAGGGGAATGAAGGGGCGGAGGTGAAGGGTGAGGTGGTGCAGAATGGGGACGTCGATGAGAGTGCTGCTGCAGTGCCGGTAATGATCGATGATGAGGACATTGAGATGAT
>JAABUP010001590.1_pt1 | contig 47555 bp, 33 predicted proteins | sample 5559201 | NCBI WGS metagenome assembly JAABUP01 (sample SAMN10711887, study PRJNA513373) | rock metagenome | isolation source: Antarctica rocks | place: Antarctica
CGATGTAGTCGGTGTCGCGGCATTTAACTCGGTTCGTCATAACGATTATTGTACCATCCAGGGCCGTTCGGCCCCTCATGGACGCAAACCCACTACCGCGTAACTCCTACACTGATTCTGAGCCGATCGAGCCCGATCGCCGCCTTGCAATTGCTACAACCCTGAGAACCTTAACAATTTGAACGACTTCCCCGGGTCCTCCTACCGCTCCGAGAAATCGGCGCTGGGATCCCTGGTGAATGCCAACGATCGGGGCGGTCCGCGGCGGACCTGGCGTCGCCTTGTTAAATGGAATAACCTACAAGAGTCCCGACCGACCGAGACTCGCCGAGGCCCGCCGGAGATCGAATCGCCATGTCGACGCCCCGCGACGTCGCCGAAGTTCTCAACCGCGACTTTCTGGAGACTCGGAGTCGGATCCTGGACCTGGCCGCGGCACTCGACCGCCTCGACCGGGCCCCCGGAGACCGTACCCCGGATCGGCGGCTCGCCCAGCTCCGGCAGGCCATCGAAGCCCTCCTGGAGCCCGGACCCGGCCGGGCCGAGACCGTCCAGCGGCTTTTCTCGCTCGAATACGACCCCGAATGGCGGGTCAAGAACGGGCTGATCGGCGCTCGTCCTTGAGGCGACCGACGCAACATCGACCGTCACGGCGTCGTCGCCGATTTCATCGACCGAGGGTCCAGGCCGTGATCTACATCGACCCGCACATCCACATGGTTTCCCGGACGACCGACGACTACAAGCGGATGGCCCTGGCCGGGTGCGTCCTGGTCAGCGAGCCGGCGTTCTGGGCGGGGTTCGACCGATCGGGGCCCGAGGGGTTCCGGGATTACTTCCGTCAGCTCGTCGGGTTCGAGCGGAACCGGGCGGGGCTCTATGGGATGGCGCATCATACCTGGCTCTGCATCAATGCCAAGGAGGCGGAGGACGTCGAGCTCTCCCGCCGGGTCATCGCGATGATCCCCGAGTTCCTGGACGACCCGAGCGTCCTGGGGATCGGCGAGATCGGCTTGAACAAGAACACGAAGAACGAGGCGATCGTCTTCCTCGAACACCTCGACCTGGCGGCGAAGCACCGGGAGCTGATCCTGGTCCACACGCCACACTTGGCCGACAAGTACCAGGGGACCCGGATGATCCTCGACATGCTGGGCGGCGACTCGCGGATCCCGCCCGAGCGGGTCTGCATCGACCACGTCGAGGAACACACGATCCGCCCGGCCCTGGAAGCGGGGCACTGGGTCGGGATGACCCTCTACCCGACCACCAAGTGCACCCCCGCCCGCGCCGCCGACCTGGTCGAACTCTACGGGAGCGAGCGGATCCTGGTCAATTCGGCCGGCGATTGGGGCCAGAGCGACCCGATGGCCGTTCCGGAGTTCATCTTCGAGATGCGCTCCCGGGGCCACGACGAGGCGACCATTCGCGCGCTCGTCCATGACAATCCACTGGCCTTCTTCGGCCAGTGCCCTCGGTTTGCCTTCACGCCTCGGGAAGAGGCCCGGTTACCGTCCGGGGCCTGAGGCGGGGTGAGATGCTGGTGAGGTCTGGTCGATGGTTGGTGATCGGAATGCGATCATCCCCTCAATATTCCGCCCCGACGACTTCCCATCCGGCCCGGGTTCCGAGGGCGCGGAACGTGGCCAGGTCGATCGAGTCCTTGAGGAACTTGACCGAGCCGTCGCCTGAGAGGAACATCGCGCCGCCGGGGTGCTGGCTCCGGAACCCCCACTGGCCGTACTCCTTGTAAAGGGGGAGATTCTGGAGCCAGCCCTTGTAGTCGGAGGTGTCGGGCCAGGCGGTCCCGGGGGGTAGCGGGTTGGCACCGGGCGACCCGCCGGAGATCCCCGGTCCAGCGCTGCCGCCCGGGTAGTCGCCCGCCATCATCAGGGCGTTGATCCGGGGGACCTCGAAGGCGAAGCCCTGGGGGCGGACGGTCTTCCCGGTGGGGTCGAATGCCGTGGAAACCGGATAATAGCCCGGGCGGGACCACTGGTTCATCTGCGGGTCGGGCTCATTCCGGAATCGCGCGGTCTCGCCGACGAAGAGGGTCTGCGAGAGGCCGTCCGTGAATGAGCCCGGCTGGTAGGAGGTGGCGTCGTCGAAGGCCCCGTTCCCCGCGTCCTGTTGCCAGCAATCGGGGCCCGAGTAGTAGGCCACGACGTTCCAGGTCCCGCCCGAGGGGACGTAGGACGTCTGCGAGTAGGCGTTCCCATCGCCGATACTCGGGGTCTGGGGGGCGTCGCTCGGGCAGACGTAGGCCGAGACTCGGAAGCCCAGCCCCGTCGAGTTAATCGCCCCGGCGGGGAGACCGCCCCAGAGCCCTCGGGGGCCGCCAGCGGCCAGGTTGAAGTTGATCGCGTTGTACGCGGCCGATTGCTCCATCTGCGGGAGGATCATCGCGAAGGCGCCGAAGGCACGCAAGGCGTGCAGGCCCGAGCAACCGTTGGGGCCACCGTCGCCCGCGTTGTGATAGATCGCCCCGGGGGGATACGACCGGGCCGCCGACTCGTAACTGGCCAGCGCCAGCCCGATCTGCTTGAGGTTGTTCGAGCATTGGGCCCGGCGGCCGGCTTCCCGGGCCCCCTGGACGGCGGGCAGGAGGAGAGCCACCATCACGGCGATGATCGCGATCACGACCAGGAGCTCGATCAGCGTGAAGCCGAGCCGGGGCCTGCGTCGCCCGTTCCGTCCAGCCATGAGCGCCGTGCCCCCGCACCTCGTCGCCGCCTGACATCCATCCCCTGATTATAGCACGCCCGCCCCGCGGAACTCTCAAGCAGCCGTCGCGGCCAACCGAGGGGCACCGGACCTCGATCCGCTGACGAGCCCGATCAGGTCGAGTAGAGCCATCGTCCGATCACGAACGCCGGGATCCAGAGGGCCGCCACCCAGAGCGCGGCGGAAGGCCCGCGGACGGCGGCCACGGCGGCCACGTCGAGCCAGACCAGCGCGAGCACGCCCGTCTTGACCGCCCGCTGGAACGTCTCGGGGACCGGGCGGCGGAAGGCCCGGAGGCCCGCGCGGTTGACGACGATCGCGACCGCCACCAGCACGACCAGGCCCTCGGAGCCCGGGCCGAAGGGCGACCGGTAGGAGCCCGGCGAAGGGAACCGATCGGGACGGATCAGCGCGGCGACCAGTCCGAGCAGGGCGAGGTCCTGCAATCCCAGGCCCGCGAGAAGCCCGCGAGTCTTCCCCGACTCCACCTCCGACCGGCTGATCCAGGTCACGCCGATCACGAACACCGCCAGGGAGCCGGCGAGCAGCCACCCGGCCGGGCCGCCGAGTCCGGGCGGCTGGCTCAGGCCCAGCAGGAGGTTCAGGCCCCGGCAGGTCCCCATCACCTCGGGCCCGAGGACGGTGCGCTTCAGGCCGGCGTCATACCCCAGGACGCAGCCCGCCAGGAGCAAGGCGACGAGGAAGCTCGGGCCCGACCCCGAGAGGGCCGCCAGGCACGGACCCATCACCAGCGCGATCCCGCCGAGCCACGCGGCCCGCCCTCGGGGGACCCGGCCCGAGGGGATCGGGCGGCCGGGTCGTTCGCGGAGGTCGATGGCGTGGTCGAAGACGTCGTTCAGGACGATACCGCCGGCGTAGGTCGCCACCGAGGCCGCCACCAGCGGGGCCCACCGGCCGGGCTCGGCCAGCGAGCCGACGGCCAGGAGGTAGCCGGCCAGGCTGTCGGCGGCGGCGGTGAACAGGTTGGGCAGGCGGACCAGTTGCAGGTAGGGCTTGATCGCCATGGGGGTCAGGCCACCCTCGGGGGCGAGACCAGCGGCTTGAGGACTTCCATCGCCCCCCGGGCCGCGGATTCGGGGTCGTCGATGTTCGGATACAGCTCCACCGTCAGCCAGCCGTCGTAGCCGGTCGCCCGGATCGCCTGGACCACCCCGGCAAAGTCGATCGCCCCCTGGCCCGGGACCAGGTGGTGGTGGACCCTCGATGCGGCGATGTCCTCGAAGTGGTAATGGCGAATCTGAGGGGCGAGTCGCGCGATCGCCCCGGGAATGTCCTCGCCCACGCAGAAGGCGTGGCCCACGTCGAAGTTCAGGCCGATCGCCGGGGAGCCGACCTTCTCGGCGACTTCGAGGTACTGGTCGGTCGTCTCGACCAACAGCCCCGGCTCGGGCTCGATCAGGATCAGGACGCCGAGCCGCTCGGCGTGCTCGGCCAGCGGCTTGAGCCCCTCGACGAACAGGGCGACCGCCCCGTCCCTCGACTGCCCGGGGCCCAGCGGCCCGCCCGGCTCGGTCGTGATGTGTGGCGCCCCCAACTCGGCACAGAGCGAGATCGCCCGCCGGGTGTGGTCGATCCGGACCCGGCGATACCCCTCGTCGGGCTCCAGGTAAGAAGGATACCAATACGGCTGGCGATGGTCGTTGATCGCATTCATCATGAAGGCGTTGACATTGGAGAACGCCAGGCCGTTCCGCTCCATCGCTTCGCGGATCGCCCGCTTGGGACCCTCCAACAAGCCCGAGGGCCAGGCGTGGGGAACGTCCGCCATCAGCTCCAGACCCTCGTAGCCCAGCGCCGCAATCCGGGCCGCCGCCTCTTCGAAGGGGAACTTCATGAATGCGTTGGTACTGAAAGCGAGGCGCATCAGGGCTCTCGTCGGGCAAGAGGGGTCGGTCGTCGGCATGCCGCATCAGCGGCGCCCGGCGCATCGCTTCGAGCGGAGGCGAGCTACGGTCGAGGGTGGGAATCGGGGCGAGTCGGCCGCGATCGGGTCCGGGTCCGGCACGTTTCGCCTGATCGTCTTCGCACAGATTATTACGCAACCCGCCCGGAATTCAACCCGGCCGGCCCGCCCTACCAGTACCGGACCGTCTGGAAGACCTGGAGCGCGATCCCATGGGCCAGGATCGCGGCCATCAGGGCGCGGCCTGCACACTCGCGGGCATCGCGCGGAGTGCCGCCGGGAAGCCCGGCCATCCAGGACGTGACCCAGACCGCCGCCATCAAACAGGCCGGTGCGATCGTGGGATTCTCGGCGATTGGCTTCAGCACGTGTACGAGGTAGCTCCCCAGCTCTCGGCCCGACGACGAACTCCGGAGCAAGCCCGAGCTCTTGAGCAGGGTGCCGCCCGTTTCGAGGAGGAAGAGCCACCCGGCGAGCGACCAGGCCCGGCGGCCAATCCCCCAGGGCCGGGGCGACCTCCCCCGGGCCGCCTCGATCCCAAGCCCGATCACGCCGGCCAGGGTTACCCCATGAAGGAAGACGGAACCGAGTATAAAGCCATCGATGAAGGGGTCGTAAACGATGAGGTCTGAATCCAGCGGATCCACGGCAAAATAAGCCCACCGGGCCAGGGCCATCCCGGCGGCGATGACGCCAACCAGCTCCAGCGCGTAGCCCATCCGGACTTGCATCGCCCCGCCTCCGGCCGCCGCCTTGTCCCAACCCTCCTGCGTCATTGTCGGATCCCCCGGAGCGGTAAACAATCCCCCGCCGGACCGCCAAGCCGAAACCAATCAGGACGACCAGCAGGCCGTTCAAATGATGTTCCCCCCGGCGGTACCTCGTCCGGCCCGACGGCGTCCGAGCCTTCACCGAGCGGCCCCGAGCCCCTTGCCGCCCGGGTCGAGTCGAAGTCCGGCGAGGCCCTGGCGACCGTCGCCCCTCGGATGGTCCAGGAGGCCCAGATGTCGGGCCGCTGAAGTCCCGGATCGCCCGCCCGGACGTGACTACAACGGACAATCGTAAGATTGTCGGGCGGTTTCGACCCGGCGGGCGTATAATACGGGAGCCGCACATCGTCGGGTCCGCCGATCGCCGAGGGAGCACGCGCCATGGCTTCGGGCACGCAGTCGCACGGCAAGATGCTGGATTACGAACAGTTCATCGACCACCAGCTCAGTCGGACCCGGGCGAAAATCAAGACGACCGACATCCTGACCGCCTCGCTGACCCTGGCGACGGCGGCCCTGGCGGTGCTGTTTGTCGAGGTGGTGCTCGATCACGCCTTCGGCTTGCCAATCTGGATCCGCCGGATCGTGCTATTCCTCGGGATGGGTGGCGGCGCGGCCTTCACCGGCCTCCGGGTCCTCAAGCCGCTGCTGGGCCGGGTGAACGGTTTTTACGCGGCCAAGACGATCGAGGGCGCCGACCCGGCGTTCAAGAATAGCCTGATCAGCTACCTGGACCTCCGGAAGCACCGCGACGAGTTGCCCCGGCGGACCCTCCGGGCGATCGAGGCCAAGGCCGTCGGCGACCTGACGCGGATCGAGATCGATTCGGTCGTCAATCAGCGGCGGGTCCTTCACACCTGGTATGCCCTGATGGGCGTCATCGTGGTGGTCTTCATCTACTATGCCCTGGCGCCCAAGAGCCTGTTCGAATCGGCCAAGCGCGCCTTCCTGGCCGATGTGGTCCGGCCCACCAACACCCGGCTCGACTCGATCAAGCCGGGCGACGACGTCGAGCTGTCGGAGGTCGTGGCCGGGTCGAACGTCCCGTTCTCGGTCGAGACCAAGGGTGTCCGGCCCGCCAAGGTGTCGCTCCGCTACAGCATCGACGGTGGGAACTTCTTCCTGGCCCAGGAGTTTGCCGCGGGCCCGAATCTCTCCGACCCCTGGCAGACCACGCTCCGGAACGTCCAGCAGGGGATTGACTATTATGTGACCGGCGGCGACGCCGAGTCACGCCGCTACCGGGTCCGGGTCCTCCCCGCGCCGATGGTGACCGGCGTGTCGCTCGACTACAAGTTCCCCGCCTACACCGGCACGCCCCATCGCGAGAAGGTCGACGGCGGCGCCATCGACGCGATCGAGGGGACCGACGTCTTCGTCCACGCCCGGACCAACCAGCCCGCCCGGTCGGGCTACCTCGACTTCGGCAAGCAAGCCCAGACCCGGATGGACGTGAACCCCGAAGACCCCCGCGAACTGTCCGGCAAGATCCACGTCGCGTCCGACGGTTCTTACACGATCAAATTCCAGACCCTCTCTGGCCAGATGAACCCCGACCCGGTCGTCTACGACATCCACGCCACCAAGGACGCCCCGCCCTCGGTCCGGTTCGTCACCCCCGGCCCCCGGATCAAGCTGCCGAGCAACGGCAAGGTCGCCCTCGGGATCGAGGCCGGCGACGACTACGGAGTCGAGTCCCTCAACCTGAGCGTCGCCCAGCGCTCCGAGCCCTTGTTCTCCAAGGACCTCCTCGAAAACAAGACCCCGCCGCGCAAGTTCGTCGCGACCGAGGTTCTCGACCTCGCCGGGATGAAACTGAAGCCCGGCACGCAGGTCGAATACTGGCTGGTCGCCCGCGACACCAAGGACCCCTCGTCGAACTCGGCCCGGACCGAGAAGCAGATCATCGAGATCGGCGAGCCCCTGCCGCCCGACGCGCTGGCCTTGGCCGAGGATAAGCTCCGCAAGGACAACCCACCGCCCCCGCCCGAGGACCAGCCCAAGGGCACCCAGGACAAGGCCCAGCCGGTCGCCGACAATCATCAACCCCGCAAAGACGGGCAGCCAGGCAATCCGCCCGACGAGGCTCGGTCCGACCGCCAGGTCGCTTTCAACGACCCGAAGGAAGAGAACCGTCCGCCGGCCGAGCCCCAGTCCGAAAAGCCGATGACGCCCGATCAGATCAAGAGGCTCGACGACTTGGCCCAGCGGTTCAAACGCGCTCAACTCGATCCCCCGTCTCAGCCGACCAACCCTGCCAACCAGGACCAGCAGCCCCCGCCCGGGAAGGGCCCGAATCCGGACCAACCGCCGGGACAGGCGCCGCAGCCCAACCCGCGGAACGGCCAGCAGAACGGCGCCCGGTCGGCCGACGTCTCCCCCGCCCCGGGCAATTCGCCGCCCCAGGCCCCCCCCCCAGGCAACCCGAACTCGACGCCGCCCGCCGCCGGCAATCGGAACTCCGGCTCCCAGCCGCAAGTTTCGCGGGCCAGTTCGAACCCACCGGAGCAGCCTCGCAACCCATCGACCAGCCCGAAAAACGAGGGACCGTCGAAACCCGCACCCCCTCAACCCGGATCACCCAATCCGAATGTTCCGCAAACCGGGGCTCCCAACGCCGGGGCGAATCCGCCCGCTCCGCCTTCGCCGAGCAACCCCCAGACCGACGCTGCCCCGAGCAAGCCCGGGAAGCCCAACGAAACCAACCCACAAACTGATAAGTCCGAGACCCGCCCACCGGGCACGCCCGACTCCGGATCGCCCCGCCCCGAGCCCTCCGGTCCGAACCCGTCTCAGCCCGCTGCCGGCAAACCGGGCGACAACGCCGCTCCGAACGGGCCGAACGCCGGCAAGCCTGAACCGAAGAAGCCGGAGGGCAACGAGCCCGGCTCGAACAATCCAACCCCCGCCGGCCAGCAAACCGCATCCGACAAACCGGCCACCGCCGAGAAGCCGACCCCTACAAAGCCCGAGCCCGGCTCCAACCCTTCGAGCCGTCCCGCAAACGCTCCGGCCTCGGGCGGATCCCAGCCGGGCGCGAACAAGCCCGATGGCAAGCGGCCCGATCCCGGCGCGACCGGCGGCAACCAGCCCGAGGTCAAGAATGCCAACCCTGGCAAGCCCGAGGCCACCAAGCCGACCACCGGCAACCCGAACCCCGCCCCGCCGAACGGCAACCCGCCGGGGGCGAGCCCCGACGGCGCTCCCTCCACTCCCAAGTCGAACGAGTCCGTGGAGCCCAACAAGGTCAAGCCGCAGACGGGCAAGTCGGAGGGCCCGCAGGCCGACGGCCAGCCTGGCGTCAGTGACCCGGCCGCGAAGACGCCCGAAGTCGGCAAGCCCGGCCCGGATGACCCCAAGAATGCCGGGTCCCCGCCGGGTAAGCCCGGGCCAAACGACCCCAAGAATGCTCGACCGCAGCCCAACGCGAACGACCAGGCCGGCACCAGGTCCCAGGCCGGCAAGCCTGGGCCGAATGATCCCAAGACGGGGGGATCCCAGCCCGACTCGAATGGCCCCAGCGGATCCCGATCGAAACCGGACACCAAGCCTGGCGAGGTGAAGAAACCAGAACCCGGCGATCCGGGCCCGGCCGCCGGCGGCAAGAAACCCGAGGCGGCCCGACCCGACGGCATGCCGGCGAATCCCGACAAGCCCGAAGTGGGCAAGGCCGCCGCTCCCCCGTCGGGGGCCCCGAAGCCCGAAGGTGGCCAAGGTCAGGAAAAGCCCGGCCAGCCAGGCTCCCCGACACCCGACGGCAAGAAGCCGGGATCCCCGTCCGGCGGCAAGCCGGGCTCGAACGACCCGGCCGCGAACAAGCCCAACGCCGCCAAGCCCGGCTCGAACGACCCCAACGCCGCCGGCAGTTCCGCCGCAAGGCCGGGTCCGAACGATCCCCAGAATCCCGGAGCCAAACCAGGCCCACCCGGCTCCGGTGACTCCAGCAACGCCAAGCCCCAGCCAGGCAAGCCCGAGGGCCCGCAGGCCGGCGGCTCGCCCGGTGCCAATGACCAGGCCGCGAAGACGCCCGAAACCGGCAAGCCCGGCCCGGATGACCCCAAGAATGCCGGGCCCCAGGCAGGTAAGCCCGGGGCAAACGACCCCAAGAATACCGGGACGCGGCCCGGCGCGAACGACCCGGCCGGTCAGCCAGGGTCGAACGATCCCAAGGGTGACAAATCTCCGGCTGGAAAGCCGGAGGCGAACACCCCCAAGGATCCCAGGTCCGAGGCCGGAAAGCCCGGGGCAAATAAGGATTCCGGCGGAAGCCAACCCACACCCGGCCAGGTCGATCCCAAGGCCGTCAGGCCGGTCGAGGGATCTCCGCCCGGCGGCTCGAATCCGCCCGGAGCTGGCTCGCCGAACGGCGATAAGCCCGAAGTCGGCAAGCCGGGAACGAATCAGCCAGACCAGGCCCCGTCGAATGCCGGGAAACCGACTGCTGGCAAACCCGACGCTGCTCAGCTCAAGGGCGGCAACCCCTCCGGGACCAAGCCTGATCCGAACGCCCCGGCCAGCGGTTCGAAGCCGGACGGCGGCAAACCCGAAGACGCGAAGGGGCCCAATCCGACCGTCGGAGGCCCCGACGGAACCAAGCCCGATGGTTCGAAGGGACCGGTTGAGGGACAGGCCGACACGAAGCCGGTCGGACCGGGCAAGCTTGACGGCTCGCCGCCCCAGGCCGGACATCCGGGCGCGTCGAAACCCGATCCTGGCATTCCTGCCGCTCCGAACCCGAATCCGACTGCTGGTCATCCCGAAAAAGTGGCCGGCGAAGTCAAGCCTGACGGATCGAAGCCCGACCAGCCCCAGGCCAGCGCCGGGACTCCTCCGACCAATTCGACCAAGGGCCAGCCCAGCGGCGCGAAGCCTCCCGAGAACCAGGGACTTCAGCCGGGTCAGGCCGAGTCCGTCAAGCCAGCGGCCGGACCGTCTCCTTCCGAGCGGCCGAAGACTCCCCCAACCGGGGCCGACCAGCCCGAAAATTCCCCGGGTGAGCCGGCCAAGCCCCAGGGCAATCAGCCCCCGGGGGATGCCACCCAGGGCAAGTCCTCCCCGAACGTCCAGCCGGAAGCCGGCAAGCCCCCGGCCGCCCAGTCCGGTTCGTCGCCGTCCAGCCCGCCCGGCCCGGCGCCGAAGGGCCAGCCGGCACCAAAGGGCCAGAAGCCCCAGACGGGCAAGTCATCCACTCCGCCCAAGCCGGGCGAGAACGGCAACCCGGGACAACCCGGACCGAAGGTTTCCCAGGGGAGTTCGAGCCAGCAGGGCGAGGGCGGCCAGGGAAAGGGCAAGGCCGGCGATCAGCCCGGCTCGAACCCCGGCGGGAGCCAGCCCGGCGAAGGCAAGCCCGGCACGCAACCCGGCTCCAAACCCGGCGAAGGCGGCAAGCCGGGCGCTGGCAAGCCCGAGGGCTCGGAGCCCGGTCCCGGGGAACCCGGCGGGTCGGGCCCGGGACAGCCCGGTGGGGCGGCGGGCAACCAGCCCGGCGGCGGTTCCCCCGGGACCGGAGGCCAGGCGGGCGGGACCAAACCCGGCGCCGGCGGGCAGGGCTCGACCCCCGACGGACAACCCAGGCCGGGAATGGCTGAGGGGAAGCAGTCGGGCGATGGCAAGTCGCCCGAGCCGGGTGCGGGCAAGCCCGGCGGCAATCCGCCCGACCGCCCGGACAATTCCTCCAAGGAGCAGGCTAACCCCGAGCCTTCGCCGAACGCCGGCGGCGTCCCCCGAGGGAGTGGCGGTCGCGGCGGGGACAGCCCCGGAATTGACAACTTCAAGGAGACGGAGAAGCCCCTCCCACCGGTGACCGACCAGCCGCCGGCCAACCCCGCTCCCTCGCCAGCCCCGGACGTCCCTCAGTCGGTCCTGGCCCTCCGGAAGCTCCAGGATCTACTCAAGGACGACAAGTTCACTCCGAACGTCGAGAAGCAGCTCGGGATGTCCAAGGACGAGGCCGAGCAGTTCGTCAAAAATTTCGAGAAGAAGGTCCGGCCGGGTCCCGCGGGGCCGGGCCGCGAGATCGTGGCCAAGCCGGGGCTGGAAAAGGTCTACGACCCGAATCGCCCGGCCCCCGAGTTCATCACCTCCGCCACGGTCAGCAACGCCAACCAGCGTTCCGGCAGCACGATCCCGCAGGACACCCTCAGCGGTCTCTCGGAAGGGGCCAAGTCGTCGCCACCGCCCGAGCTTCGTCGCCACTTCGATGCGTACCAGCGGGGCCTCGCCGGATCCAAGCCCGCCGCCCCGAGCCATCGCTGAGCCGGCCGGGTCACGCTTGACCGAGCGCCCGCCGCCGCCTACGCTTGCGGGAACCGCCGATTGCCCGAGGGAGGGCTTCGGCGGTTCCCCGCCCCGTCCCCAGGTCGGTGCCGTCCCTCCTAGCCGGACGGCCGGCCGCCCACGAGAGGCCGGTCGAATCCCATGCTCGAACCGTTTGCCCTGCCGCGCCGCTATTTAACCGCGTTCGACCCCCAGGACCTGCCGCACCACTTCACCGACGTCCTTGTCATCGGCGGGGGCGTCGCCGGCCTCCGCGCGGCGCTGGGGGTGCCGGAGCCGCTTCGGGTCCTTGTGGTGACCAAGGACGAGGTCCGCGAGAGCAACAGCGTCTATGCCCAGGGGGGGATCGCGGGCGTCCTCGACCCCGAGGACCACTTCGAGGACCACATCGCCGACACCCTGGCCGCCGGCAAGGGGCTCTGCGATCCCGAGGTCGTCGAGCTGGTCGTCCGCGAGGCCCCCCGCCGGATCGGCGAGCTGATCGAGTGGGGAACCCTGTTCGACCAGGTCGACGGCCAGGTCGCGCTGACGCGCGAGGGGGGGCACTCGCACCCCCGGATCGTCCACGCTCTGGGCGACGCCACCGGCCGCGAGGTGATGCGGGCCGTGATCCAGGTGGCCCGCGCCCGGTCCAATCTCCGGATCTGGCAGAACAGCTTCACCATCGACCTGCTGACCCACGAAGGCCGGTGCCGGGGGGCAGTGGTCTGGGACCGACGCCGGGGCCCCTCGTTGATCTGGGCCCGCGCCACCGTGCTTGCCACCGGGGGAGCAGGGCAACTCTTCCGCGAGTCGACCAACCCGACGATCGCCACCGGCGACGGCCACGCCGTCGCCTACCGGGCCGGGGCCGAATTGCGGGACATGGAGTTCATGCAGTTCCACCCGACCGTGCTCTACATCGCCGGGGCCGCCCGCCACCTGATCACCGAGGCGATCCGGGGCGAGGGAGCCTACCTCCGCGACCGCGACGGTCTCCGGTTCATGCCCGATTACCACCCGGCCGCCGAGCTCGCCCCTCGCGACGACGTCTCGCGGGCGATCGTCGCCCAGATGACCAGGACCCAGCACCCCAACGTCTACCTCGACCTGTCTCATCTCGACCCCGACTTCATCCGCGACCGTTTCCCCGGCTTCGTCGCGCTCTGCAAGGGGTTCGACCTCGACGTGACTCGCGACCGGATCCCCGTCCGCCCCGGCGCCCATTACATGGTCGGCGGCGTCACGATCGATCACGACGGCCGGACCACGCTCCCCGGCCTCTGGGCTGCCGGCGAGGTCACCAGCTCCGGGCTCCACGGCGCCAACCGCCTGGCCTCGAACAGCCTGCTCGAAGGGCTGGTCCACGGCGCCAGGGCGGCAGAGGACATCGCCGGACTCCTCCTGGGATCCGGCCCGAATCGCCTCGAAGTCCCTCCGATCGCCGCCGGACCCAGCCCCGCCGCCAATCGCGAGCCCCTGGACCTCGCCGACATCCGCCACTCCCTCCGGGCCCTGATGGGCCGCTCCGTCGGGATCATCCGCGACGCCCGGGGGCTCGCCGAGGCCGCCGAGCAGGTCGACTTCTGGTGCCGCTACGCCCTCAACCACGTCTTCGACAATCCCGAAGGCTGGACCTCGCAGAACATGCTGACCGTCGCCCGCCTGATGATCGCCGCCGCCCTCGAACGCGAGGAATCCCGCGGCGTCCACACCCGGAGCGACTTCCCCGACTCCGACCCCGCCTGGGCCCACCACATCCCCCTCAAGCGCCCGCCGCTGGCGAGCGAGGTGGGTCAGGCGGAAGCCCTGGCGATTGCCTGAAGCCAGCCCCCACTTCGATCGGATTCCGCCGGGATGGCCCGCTCATCCGCTGCCTTCGACGGCCCGCTTGAGTGCCGCCAATCGTCGGCGGGTGTCGAGGGCGAAGAGGAGCATCAGGGGGCGTGTCAGGAGGCCCGGCCTCCCGACGAGGTTGTAGGCGAACTCGACGCGCGTCCTGCCGTCGCCGATCGGCTCGAACCTCCACGAGCCCGAGAACGATCGGAAGAACCTCGGGCCCCGGGTCATCTCCACGGCGCAGACCGTCGGTCGACGGAACGAGATGTAGCGCGTCTCCATCCCGAATCCGTTCCGGGCGACGCACCAGGCCCGGACGCCGAGCCCCGCGGCGGTAGACCCGCCGACCAGCGTCGCCTCCTTGAGGTAAGGATCCCAGTCCAGGCGGCGCGAATAATCCTGGGTCAGATCGAAGAGGGCGACTGGGTCGGCGGCGATCTCGATCCGCTGGAGCGTCTTCATCTGATCCTACCCGCTTCCCCGCTCGGTCGGCCGATCAGACCCATCCCTTCGCCTTCCGGAGCGCCCACTCGGCGGTCAGGAGGCCGACGAAGATCAGGAAGAAGGGCCAGTTGTCCCAGAGGCGGTGGTCGGTCTGGGTGACGTACTCGGAGGCTTCGGGGCCGAGCGTCCGGAGGTGCTTGGCTAGCTCCTCGGAGCGGAGGGCGGCCCCGCCGGTGATCTCGGAGATCTGGCGGAGCAAAGAGGGGTCGGCGGCGGGGTTCTCCATTTCCCGGTCGTCCTGGTAGACCATGAACCGGGCCGAGGCGGCGCCGACCTCCTTGCCGGCCCGGGAGCCCTTGACCTCGACGAGGTATTCGCCGGGCTGGCCGCTGGCGAAGTAGGGGCCTTTGGCGCCGTCGCCGGCAGGGTAGATCGGGACCGGCTCGGGCTTGCCCTCGGGCTTCCCCCTGGCGTCGAGGTGGGTGACGGTGGTCTCGAAGGTCGCGTCGGGGATCGGCTCATTCTTGGCATCGCGGGCGGTCGCGGCGAGGTCGAGCTTCTGGCCGGCGGCCACCCGGCGGGCGTCAAGCTTCAGCTTGACCTGGCTCTCGCCCTGGTCCTCCTTGTGGGCCAACCAGAGGATCGCCTGCCTCCAGAACTTGGCGTGGGCCACGCGGCCCCCGTCGTCCGTCGAGCGGGCCCAGGGCCAGGTCTCGCCGGCGAAGGCGAGGACTCGACCCTTGCCGACGTTGTCCATCCCCACCATCAGCGGGTCGCGCCCGGCTCGGGCCAGGACAATGGCGGCGGGCTTGGGCGGGCCGAGCCGGTTGGCCCCGGTGATCGGCGCCAGCGAGGCCCAGATCCGGGCGCTCTCGGCCACGCTCGGGCCGAGCCGGAGGACGAAATTCTCCAGGCCGAGCTGGTCGGGGATGACCTTGAGCCCCTCGTCGCCGGGCTCGATCTGGCCGTCGTTGGGGGCGATGTTGATCGGGAGGATCTTCGCCAGATCGGTCCCCGCCCAGCCGCCGGCGCCGAAGCTCGACCGCCCTCCGAGCATGATCAGCCCGGCCCCCTTCTCCACGGCCCGCGTGAGGAGGCCGATCTGGGTCCGCGTGAGGTGGTCGGCCGGGAGCCCGCCGAGGATGTAGACGTCGTACTGGCCGGCCGCGAAGTCGACGTCGTCCATCAGACCCCGCTCGCCCCGGGCCGGCTCTCGGACGACCTTGAGGTCGGCGTGGATCTCGCGGGCCGCGTCGAGGCTCCGGGTCAGGAACCGGGGCTCCCACGAGAAGTCGGGCCCCTGGACGTAAAGAACCTTCAGGCCACCCTTGAGGACATCCAGATAGGTGCTGACCTCGTTGTTCGTGGTCACCAGCTCGCCGGGCTGGGGCTTGACCCGGAGGGTGACTCGCTTCTCGCCCGAGGTCTGGGGGATGTACTTCAGGCCGGTGATCGAGGCGATTTCGACCTTGTCGCCGACCTTGATGGTCCGGGTGGCCACCGGGTTGGTCTCGCCCTCGACGAGCAACTCGACCTCGATCGGCTGGTTCGAGAAGCCCCGGACCGAGAGCGTGCCCCGAATCTCGGGCTGATTCTTGACGAAGACCGTGGGCCCGGCGATGAGGTCGCGGGCGGCGATGTCGCGGGACGTCTTGCCGGCGTCGGCCGAGCCCACCCCCACCGTCAGGACCGGGACCTGGAGCGCTCGGAGCTGCTGCGCCGCGACCAGCGGCGCGATCCCGCCATTGGACGCGCCGTCGGAGAGCAGGACGATCGAGGCGACGCGCTGGCTGGCCGAATCCTTGACCGCCTTGAGCAGCATCGCTCCCAGCGCGGTCTCGCGGCCGGCGGGGTCCTTGAGGTCGTCGGCCTTGTCGTCGCGGAGGTCGTTGTCGAACCGGAAGACCTTGACGTCAAGTTGCTTGGACTTCCCCTCGATCGCCTTCCGCCCCTCGTCGAGGGCCTTCCGGGCGACAGCCCAGCGCTTCTGGCCGCCGACCTCGTCGCTGATGTTCATGCTCCCGCTGGAGTCGATCAGGAAGATCACGGAGCTTTGCTGCTTTTTCTTCTCGTCGATCATCAGCGAGGGCCGAAGCGACGCGACCAGGCAGAGCAGGACGGCGGCGATCCGGAGCCCGAAGGCCACGAACCGCCAGCCGCCGGTGGTCCCCCGGAGCCGCTGGCGGTAGGCCCAGATCGTCAGGGTCAGGACGGCGACCGAGGCGAGGATCATCAGGATCCACGAGCCCCCGATCGGCCTCAGGCTGATGCTCATCGCGGCGACCTCCTCGGGGCCTCTCCTGCGCCGGGGCGGCTCAGGTGGCGGCCGTGTCGCGGTGGAACTTGTTCGCCAGCAGGTTCTCGGCGGTCACCAGGGCCAGAATCAGGAACATCAGCCAGGGGAACAGCTCGAATCCGTAGAGGGTTTTCTCGACGGCGTCGCGGAGCCCCTCGGCGGTGTCGGCGATCTTGTAATTGTCCTTGCCGCCGAAGACGCCGTCGAGGTCATGGGACTTGAGGGCGACGACCTGGGACTCGGCCGCGGGGGCGTTGACGCTGAAGCCCAGCTTCATCGCCGAGCCGTCGGGCCCCTTGCCCTCCACTTTCCACTGGCCTTGCTTCTGCGGGGCCGAGACCAGGAGGATGTCGGAGGCCAACGGGGCGGCGAGCCGCTGGTTCAGGTTGGCCTCGGGCCCCTGGACGGTGTAGCTGGCGGATCGGCGGTTCGGGTCGATCGTGACCGCGGCGTCCTGCCCGGCTTCGTAATTCAGCCGCTCGCCGGCCGTCCCGGCGAGGTAGGGGACCGTCTGCATCAGGACGTCGAGGAATGACCAGGAGAGCGGGAACTCGTTCCAGGCCGCCGGGTCGGCGCGGTCATACCGCCGCGACAGGGGGGTGGTCCAGAGCAGGACGTGGCCGGTCTGCGGCCCCTTGAAGGTCCGCTCCAGCAGCGCGGGGCCTCCGTCGGCGTACTTCAGGAGCGTCCGCGATGACTCCGCCGGCCGGACGCCCCAGTAGCGATAGACCGGCCAGGCGGTCAGCTCGGGGTCGAGCAGCTTGGGATGGCGGCTGAACAGCGGGTGGTCGTATTCGGCCCGGCCGAAATGGGTTCCGGGGGGCGCGTCCTTCTTGGTGTCGAGCGTCGCCGGGAGGAGCGCCGAGGCCGCCGGCCCTTCATAAGCCGAGGGTATGGCCCGGTCCCCAGGGGCGACGACCAGCCCTCCCCCCTCGCGGACGAAGCCCGTCAACTTCCCCCAGTCGGCGGCGGAGAGGCGGTCGACGTTGAGCAGGAAGACGCAGGAGTAATCCTTGATCGAGAGCCGGGTCCGCTCCCCGAACTGCTTGCGGGTCTCGCGGTCCACGCGGAACGGCGACCCGGCCGCCTCGGGCGAGCCGACCGACGCCTCGGGCGCCAGCGCGGTCCGGACGAACCGAGCGTCCAGATCCTGATCGGACGTGACGTCGGCGACGATCAGGACTTTCAGCGCCGGCTGGACGTTGAAGGAGAAGTATCGCTTGTCGTCGAACTTCATGAAGTCCGTCCCGCCGCCCAGTTCGATCCGGCCCTGGTGCAAACCGGTCTCCAGGCGGGGCGGGGTGAGAAAGGTGATCTCCTTCTCGCCGTTGATGGGGAGGTCGACGGCCTTCTGGTCCTTCTTGTTCCGCTCGCCATCGAGGTAGAACTCGACGACCCGGCTGGTCGCGGGTCCCGACGACCGGAGCGTGACCCGGATCTCCATCGGCTCCCCCTCGGCGGCGATCGTCGCGGCGGGCTCGGCGGCGACCACCGCCACGTTGATGATCTCCTTGGGGGTCAGCCGGAGGATGTAGGTCTTGACGACCTTCTTGTCCTTCCGGGTCTTCTCCAGCTCCTCGGCGGTCCGGGTCGAGCCGAGTTCCCAGGCCGAGCTGGCCAGGTCGGTCAGGACGTAAATCTCGCGGCGTCGGAGGCCGCTGGCGGCGACCACCCCGGCGGCCTGGACCAGCGCCGCGTTGAGCGGGCGGTTGGCGGCGCGGAGGGCCAGGCCCTCGATCCGCTTGCGGGCCGAGCCCGGAGAGACCGCCTCCGGCTTGACCGGATCGGCCGAGTCGAGCACGAAGATTTCGCTGTCCTCGGTCGCCTTCTTGAGGATCTCCGCGGCGCGGAGCTTGGCCTCGGCCAGTCGGTTGTTGCCGCGCTCGGTGTATTCCATCGAGAGGCTGGTATCAAAGATCAGGGCCAGGGCCGTCGGGACCTCCCGGTCTGCCAGCGAGGTTTCCGAGTTCAGCGAGGGACGGGCCAGCGCCAGAGCCATCAGGGCGAGCAGGAGCATCCGGGCGGCCAGGAGCAGCCAGTTCTTGACCTTGAGCCGCTTCTTCGACCGCTTGTGGCGCTCGCGGATCAGCCGGAGCGCGGGGAAGATCACGTGCTTGGGGGTCTGCTTCATGAACAGATGCAGGATCACCGGGAGGGCCGCCATCGCCGCCCCCGCCGCCAGCCCCGCGTGCAGGATCGAGATATCCATGGTTCAACCCGGCCCCGGAATGGTTGGGAGATCCGCGATCTTATCCGCGAGACTGGCGGCTGTGGAGGTAGCCCATCAGGGCCTTGTCGAAGGGCATCCCGGTGTGGAGCGGGACGTAGTCGATCCGGGCGCCGTGGCATTCCTTGCGAAAGCCGCCGCGGAAGGCGGCGACCTCTTCGAGGTAGTCGGCCCTGATGGCTTCGGCGTCGACCTCGATCTTCTCGCGGGTCTCGTTGTCTTCGAGTTCCAGCATCCCGGAAAACGGGAAGAGTTCCTCGGCCTCGTCAAGGATGTGGAAGAGGATCACGTCGTGCCCGGCGTGGCGGAGCCGGTGGAGCGCCTTGTAAATCGGCTCGGCCTCGCCGAGGAGGTCGCTGAAGAGCATGACCAGGCTCCGGTGCCGGATCATCCCGGCGACCTGATGCAGGCTCTTGGCGATCTCGGTCTCTCCCGAAGGGGCCAGGCCGGCCAGGACCGAGAGGATATTGCCAAGCTGCGTCCGCTTGCTCCGGGGTGCCAGGCTGGTCCGGACCTGCTGGTCGAACGCCACCAGCCCGACCGGATCCTGCTGGTGGATCATCAGGTAGCCCAGGGCCGCCGCCAGGCTCACCCCGTACTCGAACTTGGTCAACTCCTGGCGGTACGTGTAGCCCATCGACCCGGACAGGTCCATCACCAGGTAGCCGGTCAGGTTCGTCTCGGCCTGGAACTTCTTGATGTAGAACCGGTCGGTCTTGGCGAACACCGCCCAGTCGACGTCCGAGATGTTGTCGCCCGCGGTGTACTTCCGGTGCTCGGAGAACTCGACCGAGAATCCCTGGAATGGGCTGGCGTGAAGTCCCGAGATGAACCCCTCGACGATGAACTTCGCCCGGAGGTCCAGCCGCGCCACCTGGCGGATCACTTCGGGCTTCAGGTACTTCTCGGCAGTGCTCATTCCGATGAAACTCCATCGATCGATTCCGTTGCCACATTGGCCATATCGAGAAGTTTTGTAATTTTTGTCGCGACCTCGAGCGATCGATCGATCCGATCTTCGGGCCAGTAAGCCGAGCCGTCGGTCACCGAATCATCGGAAGGCGCGAGGTTGACGGCCAAGTCCGCCTCGCGATCGATTCGAAGAACATCGAGGGCAAGAAGCTCGGGCATCCGCCCATTACCCTTCGACCCGGCCAGTTCGTTGAATTTAGATCGACCATCGGAAAATACATGGGCCACCGACACCAACACCTTCCGCCCGCCCAGAAAATAACGAAATCCTGAGCCGAATCGCTCACCGACCCGTCGATCGTTGGTTCCCAGGATCTGGCAGATGAATGGGAACGTATGCAGCGCCATCGGCTTGAGGGTCGTCAAAGCGAACCGGATCTTTTCCTCGCGTTCCATGGCGTGGCTCCCAAGGCTCGTCAGATCTCCGACGGGTCGAGATCAGTAGTCCGCCAGCGGATGTCGTTTGAAGACCGATCTGGCGATTAAGTGCTTCTGCTCACCGAGTTGAGTGGCCATTTCCAGGGCGACAGGAAGGATGTCCCATCGCGACAAGCGGAGCGACCGCTCAGCGAGTTCAAAATCGATCCGGCCGGTCCCTTCCCCACCAATATCCCCACGCACCATGATGCCGCCAGTCAAGGGAACGGGATCAAAACTGAGCCCAACGATCACCGGATCGAACTCCGCCTGAACGCCCAAGTCGAACGTGATGTTTCGTCGCACCGTTGCCATTTTTGTCTTCAATCCGGAGATGCTGGCGTTTGAACGAGCGGGCCCTCATCAAGCGCCAGACATAATTTCTGCAATATCAGGCGTTACCACTTTTACGCTCATACTTGGGGACGTCCGGCTCGCGGATCTCGGCGAGCAGGCGCTGGATGAGGCTCTCGGTGGTCTGGCCCTCGGCCTGGGCCTGGAAGTTGGTGTTGATCCGGTGCCGGAGGACCGGGATGGCGACCTTCCGGATGTCGTCGAGCGAGACGCTGAACCGGCCGTCCATCGCGGCCATCGCCTTGCCGCCGAGGATCAGATTCTGACCGGCCCGGGGCCCTGCGCCGTAATCGACCAGATCCTTGATGAACTTCGGGGCCTTCTCGTCGGCCGGGCGGGTGGCCCGGACCAGCCGGGTGACGTAATCCACGGCGTAATCCGAGATCGGGACCGAGGTCACCAGCTTCTGGAGGTTGGAGATCGCCTTGGCCGAGAGGACCTTCTTCAGCTCGGCCGTCTCCCCCTTGGTCGTCGCCGAGAGGATTTTTTTCTCCTCTTCGTACGACGGGTAGCCGACCCGGATCTCGAACATGAACCGGTCGAGCTGGGCCTCGGGCAGCGGATACGTCCCCTCCTGCTCGATCGGGTTCTGGGTGGCGATCACGAAGAAGGGGTCGGGGAGGTGGAGCGTCTCCTGACCGACGGTGACCTCGCGCTCCTGCATCGCCTGGAGCAACGCGGCCTGGGTCTTGGGCGGGGTCCGGTTGATCTCGTCGGCCAGGATGATGTTGGAGAAGATCGGCCCGGCCACGAACCGGAAGCTCCGGCGGCCCGCCTCGGGCTCTTCCAGGACGTTGGTCCCGGTGATGTCCGAGGGCATCAGGTCGGGCGTGAACTGGATCCGCTTGAAGCCAACGTCGAGGATCTTGGCCAGCGAGCTGACCATCAGCGTCTTGGCCAGCCCTGGGACCCCGACCAAGAGGACATGGCCCCGGGTGAAAATCGAGGCCAGGATCTGCTCGATCACCTCGCTCTGGCCGATGACGACCTTGCTCAGTTCGGTCACCATCACGTCGCGGGAGTGGCGGAATTCGTCGAGCAGTTGGGAGATCCGGTCGCCGGCGTTGGACATCGCGTGACCCGTACCCGCGTGTGGTGGTCGACGCCGGGCCCGCGGGCACCCTTCGCCGCGGGCGTCGCCGGGATCCCGGCCGATCGGCGGCCCGAGACGCCCGGACCCGCCCTCCTGTTGCGACTCGTCCTATTGTAGCGCCCCGCGGCCGGTCGCTTCAAGCCGGCCGATCGGGCAGTCCCTGCCGCCCCTCGTGGCGAGGCACCGGGCGGATCTCGTCCGGATGACGGTCGGATCGGAGATCCTGGATCCGAGCGGGATGGAGATCAAACATCTCCGTAAAGCGGGCGAAGATCGGGAAAATCCGGGCGTGATCCGGGGACCGCCCCGCCCTTTTTGACGCTGATGTCCTACAGTTTGCTCCGTTGGCGCTGGACTTGCGAATCATGGTGCTCTGGTAGAACCGCTCGTTCGCGTCGCGAAGACCGCGACGCCCTGCCACCCACCCACCGACAGGGACCGCGACCGCCTGGGTCGGGTCCATCACGAGACGACCGAGACCCGCCTCTCTCCCGAATCGGCCCCGGCTGGGCCGGCCTACCGCGATCGGTGTCCTCCTCGCGAGTCAGCCTCGAACCCTCCGCCCGGGTGATCCACCCCGATTGACCTTCGTTTCGCTCCCGGTCTCCGGTCGCGAACAAAATCGCGGGACGTTACCAGCCGTCGCTTTCCGTGTTCAAGTTGATATCACGGGATCGCGCGGTGATGGATGCCCACGGCCGGAGGGGCTGGTCCAACCCTGAGGGAAGATCATGAGCTTTTCGTTTTCCGGGTTCGTCCGCCTTTTCGTCCTCCTGGCCATCGGGACCACGATGCTGGCCGTGGGCGTCGCGCGGCTCGACACGCCCAAGCCAGTTTGGCGGACCCTTCGCCCGGTGAACCACGTGAACGTCAACGAATACTTCCTGCCGGGGCAGGACCGGATCCCGCACTGGCTCGACGTCGAGACGGGTGGGATCTCGGCGTACCCGCTGGCCGACGGCAACGTCCTGGAGGCGGCGACCAGCTCGCCGTGGGTTGACCAGCGGGGTCGGCGGCAGGTCGCCGGCCGCTGGTCAAGCCGGATCACGGATGGGCCGATGTCGGTCATCGGCGAGTTCGGCCTGGCCCGTTATTCCTTCCCCGATGGCGAGATCCTCGACCAGGTCCCGACCGAGGTCGTCCCGGTCGCCCCGCCTTGCTGGTTCCCGGGGATCCGGGCCCGGATCCTCTTCACCGCCGGCGACGGGCGGCTTTATCGTTTCGCTTTCGAGCCCGAGGCCCGGCCCCGAGATCCGGTCGGGCCCGAGTTCCAAGGCGACTCGAAACCCAGGCCCCTGTTCTGGCGATGCGGCCAGCCGGGCCTCGGGGACGTCTTCCTGGGCGACCTCAGTTGGCCCGAGGAACCCAGGCTCGGCGGCTGCGTCCTGGCCACCATGAGGCTGCAAGAGCGGGGCGTCGACGGGTCCCTGTGCTTTTCGAGGACCCAGCTCTGGTGGCTCAAACTGAACCACGCGGGCACCGAGATCGTCGAGGTCGGCCGGCTGCTCATCCCCGACTCCCTCGGCGACCGATCTCATGAGGACGACGCGCGGTCGCCCACTATCGCCGCGGGGCCCGACGGGCGGCTCCTCGTGGCCTACCTCGGGCAGGCGGAGGGCGATCTCGGCTGGAAGCTGCATCTGGCCCCGGTCCGGTCCGAGGGCGAAGGCCATGCCCCGGTGGCCCGGGAGTCGGAGTCTCGGGTCCTGGCCGAGCGGTGCCAGCCCGCCCACCCGGCTTTTTCGGCCGACGGGCGGTGGCTCAACGTCTTCGTCGGTCCGGCCCACACGGCCGCGCGGTTCACCCGGATCGCGGTCGCCGAGGGCCTCCGGGTCGACTCCCGGCCCTGATCCATCCCCGGCGAGCGGGCGGGCCCGGCCCCGCGGGCGGCCCCGGCCCGACTTGCCGGAAATCGCGCGGACGTGCCACAATGGGTTCGTCCAGGGGATCGTTCCCGCCCCACGCCCCGGAGGCCGACCGCATGTTCCGAGCCGCGCGATTGCCCGTGGTCCTGGCCATCCTGCTCGCACTGGACGCCTCCGGATCGGGACGCCAAACCTCGGCCGCCGTGACCACCGAGGAGGTCGAGCGGGCGATCCGGAGCGGGGTCCGCTACCTGGCCAAGCAGCAGCGCCCCGAGGGGTCGTGGCCGGAGGTCGACGACGACGCCCGGACCGGGACCACCAGCCTGGTCACGCTCGCCCTCCTGACCGCCGGTGACTCGCCCGACGCCCCCCACATCCAGAACGCGCTAAAGTACCTCCGGAAGTTCGACCCCGGCCAGCTCGACAGCGTCTATTCGGTCGCGCTCCAGACCATGGTCTTCGCCGCCGCCCGGCCCAAGGAGGACATTGTCCGGATCCAGGCCAACGTCGACTGGCTCCAGGAAGCGCAGCTCAAGCCGGGCGACCACTCGCTCTGGCCCGGCTCCTGGAGCTACAAGTCGTCCAAGACCCGCCACGGCGACAACTCGAACGCCCAGTACGCCCTGCTCGGCCTGAACGCCGCCAGCGAGGCCGGCGTCAAGGTCCGGCCCGAGGTCTGGAAGCTCGCCCGCGAGTACTGGCAGCGCTACCAGCAGCCCGATGGGAGCTGGTCCTACACCCCCGACGCCAACAACGGGACCTCCGCCAGCATGACTTGCGCGGGAACCTCCAGCCTCATCATCACCGGCCTGAAGCGGTTCCGGGGCGAGGAGAAACTGGTCGGCGAACACGGCGTCGAGGCTTGCGGCGTCGGCGGGGCCGATCCCTCGCTCGCCCGGGCGATCCACTGGATGTCGACCCATTTCCAGGTCGGCCAGAACTTCGGCGCCGGTCAGCAGTGGAAATATTATTACCTCTACGGCCTGGAGCGCGCCGGGAGGCTCAGCGGGGTCCGGTTCTTCGGCAACCACGACTGGTATCGCGAGGGGGCCGAGGAGCTGGTCCACGACCAGGAGAAGCTCGAAGGCTACTGGCGGGGAACCCAGTACGAGCGGTCTCCGGTGATCGCGACCAGCTTCGCCCTGCTCTTCCTGGCCAAGGGCCGCTCGCCCGTGGTGATCAACAAGCTCCGCCACGGACCCGGGGCCGACTGGAACAACGACGCCGACGACGTCCGGAACCTCGTCGGCGCCGTTTCGCGCGACTGGAACCACTTGCTGACCTGGCAGGTCGTGGATCCCAACCTGGCCCGGGTCGAGGACCTCCTTCAGGCCCCGATCGCCTTCCTCAACGGCCACGAGGCCCCCGTCCTCGACGATCGGGGCAAGCGGAACCTCCGCGACTTCGTCGAGCAGGGCGGCTTCATCTTCGCCGAGGCTTGCTGCGGCAAGCCCGAGTTCGACCGGGGGTTCCGGGCCCTGATGAAGGAGCTCTTCCCCGATCCCGACTACGAGCTCCACGCGCTCGCCTCCGACCACGCCGTCTGGCGGGCCAAGTGGCCCCTCGACCCCCAGGACCACCCGCTCCTGGGGATCGAGCACGGCTGCCGGACGGTGGTGATCTACTCGCCGGCCGACCTCTCGTGCGACTGGAACCAGATGGAGAACCAGCCCGACCTGCCCCGGGTGACCAAATCCACCCGGATCGGCCAGAACGTCGTCGACTACGCGACCGGCCGCGAGCTTCCCGCCGACAAGCTCTCCACCCGCGAGGTCCGCGACTTCAAGTCCGAACCCCCCCGCCCCGGATCCCTCCGGATCGCCAAGCTCCGCCACGCCGGCGACTGGAACATCGCCCCGCTGGCCATCCCCAACCTCACGACCACGCTCCGGGATCAGCTCAAGTTCGACGTGGTCATCAACCACAAGGAACTTTTCCCCACCGACCCCAACCTTGTCCACTATCCCCTGATCTATATCCACGGCCGGGCCGCGCTGACCTTCGATGAGACCGATAAAGCGGCCCTCCGCCGCCACCTCGACCCCGGCGGCGGCACTCTCTTCGCCGACGCCGCTTGCGGGAGCCCCGCCTTTGACATCGCTTTCCGCCGGTTCGTCGCCGAGTTACTCCCCGGCAACCCGATGATCGCGATCCCCCGCGACGACGAGCTTTACTCCGCCAAGATCCATTTCGACCTCGCCGACGTCCAGTACAGCAAGGCCGCTGGCGGCGGCAGGAACCTTCCCCAGCTCGAAGGGGTGAAGGTCAACGGCCGGTGGGCCGTGATCTACTCCAAGTATGACATCGGTTGCGCCCTGGAACGCCACCAGGGGCTCGACTGCAAGGGATATACCTACGAGAGCGCCATGCGGATCGCTTCCAACATCGTGATTTACGCGACGCTCCCTTGAACTTGGGCTAGGCCCCGGCTCAAAGGCTATCCGGGATCGGAAATGATTAATGGCCAATGAGTTATGACCGATAATCGGGACGGCATACGATGCCGATACCGGGGAAATCTCCGGGGATTTCTCACCCATCAACCATCGTCCATAATTCATTGCCAGGTCAAGGAAATGGTTCCGGGTCGCCTCTCAGCCCTTCCCCTGCTCCAGGTCGTCGACCCACTGGATGTAGGCCCGCGAGTCGAACTTCTTGCGGGTGCTCTCGTAGCTCATGAACCGGATCATCCCGAAGATCGGTCGCTCGCCCCAGGGGCGGTCATGCTTGCCGCCGATCGCCCAGGCGACGCCCGTGTATCCGTTGGGGTCCCGGCCGTCCATGAAGTAGCGATTATTCATCCGAAGAGTGAGGTCGAAGGCGGTCTCGGGGTCGGGCGTCCATTCAAGGATCTTCTTGCCCCAGTACATCCTCAAGTAGTTGTGCATTCGACCGGTGACGAGCATCTCCTTCTGCGCTGCGTTCCAGAGCGGATCGCCGGTCTCGCCGGCCTCCATCCGCTCGGCGGAGTAGAGGATGGGGCGGGGGTCGTCGGCGTGCTTGGCCAGGGTCTTGAGGCCCCAGGCCGGGCAGCCTTCGAGGCGGTCGTACTTCGGATTCCGGGCGACGAAGTTGATCGACAGCTCGCGGCGGACGATCAGCTCCTCCAGGTAAGCATCCTTGCACTCCCGCGAGGCGTTGGACTCGATGACCGCCAGCGTGATCGTCGTCGGGCTGATCTGGCCGAAGTGAAGGTGGGCCGACAGCTCGCTGGTCATGTAGGGGACCGGCTCGTTCCGCTCGGTGTCGTACTTCGGCAGGCGATCCCGGAGGAACCGTCGGAGCCGCCGGGCCGCCTCGGAGGGCCCGCCGACGTAGCCGGAAACCTCGGCCACGCCGCCGACCTTGAGCTTCTCCAGGAGCGCATCGGCGTCGACCTCCTCCCCCTTGGGGACGGCCTCGCGCTTCCAGGCGACCCGGGCCTTGGGGTTGGCGATCGGGACGAGATATCGGTCCCAGACCTTCTGGATCTTGGGCCGGATCGTCCGGGCGGCGAACTCCTCCTTGGGGAACAGGGAGGAGGGGACGACCACGTCGGCGTCAACGGCCAGGAACGGCACCTTGAGCCCGGCGGCCACCTTGTCGCGCCAGATCCGACCGACGTGGACCGGGTTCTCGTCGCCGACGACGATGGACGCCCCGGCCTGGTCGGCGACGGCGAGGGCCACGTCGGCCGGCGAGCCGATCCGGAGGACCATCGGGACGCCCCGGGCCTTCAAGTCCTCACGGACCCGGGGCAGGCCGTCGACCAGGAAGCGATAGTGGCGACGTTCGGCCTCGGGGTAATCCGCCGTGAGCCCGAAGACGGCCAGGACCGGCTGCCTCAGGGCGTTGCCCAGCTCGATCGCGAGGTTCAGGGCCGGGTTGTCGGTCCCCCGCTGGGCGCGCTGCATCCAGTAGACGACGCAGCGTTCGTCGGGATCGGGGAGCCCGGGGCGGAGGACCCGGACCCGAGGGTCGGGGTGGAGGAGCGTGGCCAGGTCGGTCATAATTCGTCGTCCTTCGTGCCGGCCTCGCCCAGGGGTTCAGGCCAGAGGCGGTTTGCCGAGCTTTCGGCGAACCTCGGCGACCTCGGCCGGGTCGTTGACCGGGTTGATCGGCGGCCGGCCTTCGAGCACGCCCACCACGTCGGCGGCGACTTCCTCGGCCATGTTCCGGAGGCTTTCGATCGACTGCGCCGCGCTGTGCGGGGTGAGCATCAGGTTCAGGTCGGCCCGCCCGATCAGGGGGTGATCGGCCGGGGGCGGCTCCATGGTGTAGACGTCCGCCCCATAACCGAACAGCCTCTGGCTCTCCAGCGCCTCCAGGACCGCCGGCTCCTCGACGACCGGGCCCCGGCAGGTGTTGATCAGGACGGCCCCCGGCTTCATCTTCGCCAGGGCTTCCCGGCCGATCATCCCCCGGGTCCTGGCGTCGAGCGGGACGTGGAGCGTCACGAAGTCCGAGACCCCGAGAAGCTCGTCGAAGCCGACCCGGACGGCGTTGGCCCGGAGTTCGGCCTCGATCGGGATCTCGACCACGTCGCTATAGAGCACGTTCATCCCGAACCCGTTGCAGGCGATCGCCCCGACCCTTCGACCGATCCGGCCGAAGCCGACGATCCCCAGCGTCTTGCCCGCGATGTCGCGGCCGACCAGCCGGGTCCGGTCGTTGTAACGCCCCTCGGCCAGCGCCCTCATCTGGCCGGGGAAGTGCTTCGAGACGCCGATCATCATCGCAAAGACATGTTCGGCCACCCCCTGCGTGTTGGCCCCGGGCGTGTAGACGACCTGGATTCCCCGTTCGGTTGCCGCCGGGACGTCCACCTGGTCGTACCCGACTCCGTGGCGGCCGATCACCCGGAGGTGCTTGCCGTGATCCATCAGGGCGGCGTCGATCGTCCCCGCCGTCCGGATCACCAGCGCGTCGGCCTCGGCGATCTCGCGGTGGAGCACCGAGGGCTCCAGCGACGAGGCCATCCGGAGTTCCCCGGCCTTCCGGAGCCGGTCCATCCCCGACTCTTGCATCGTGGTCAAAGAGAGGATGATCGGCCGGTCCGCCATGAGTCGCGCTCGCGCTAAGGATGAGGGGACGAAACCGACCGACGGACTCGCCGGCCGGGTCCGATCACGCTAACATACCGGACCCGCGACCGTAAGGCACCGGCCCCGAGGCCCTTCCATCGACCTCCGACCAGCGACCAGCGACCTCCGACGATCATCCGCCTGGGCCCTGGCCGCGATCGTCGCGGCGGCGCTGGCGGCCCGGGTCGCGGTGATCTTGACCGGGCTCGGGCGGCTCGACGACCCCGACGGCTACCTCACCCTGGCCCGGTCGCTGGCCGAAGGGCGGGGCCTGGCGCTGGAGGCCCGGCCGACCGCCTATCGGCCGCCGCTCTATCCGATCCTGCTCGCCCCGATCGCCGCGACCCTGGGACCGGGGGCCCTGCCCTGGGGCCTGGCGGCGTTGCACCTGGGGCTCGGGGCGGGGACGGTCCTGCTGACCCACCGGGCGGCCCGGGGCCTGGGGCTCTCGCCGGCCCGGTCGCTGGTGGCATCGGCCATCGTGGCGTTCGACCCGGTCCTGGTGGCGCAGTCGCGCCCCGTGATGACCGAGACGCCCGCCGCATTCCTCGTCGCCGTGACTCTAGCGGCGCTCACCCTTTCCGGGATCCGAGGGCCGATCCTGGGCGGGCTCGGCTTCGGCCTGGCCGGGCTCTGCCGCCCCAGCCTGCTCCCGGCGGCGGCGTTGGCCGCGATCGCCGGGTTGGTCGCCGGGCCGGGGTCCTGGAAGGCTCGGGCCGGCCGGACCGCCCTCCTGGTGGCGGCGACACTCGCCACGCTCGCCCCCTGGGCCTGGCGGAACGCCCGGGTCTTCGGCGAACCGGTCTGGACCACGACCCACGGCGGGTACACGTTCGCCCTGGCCAACAACCCGGCGTACTACGCCGACGTCCTGGACGGCCCGCCCGGCGCCGTCTGGTCGGGGCCAAACCAGGCCCGATGGTTCGCCGAGTCCGCCCGCTCGACCGCCGGGATGAGCGAGCCCGAGGCCGACCGGCACCACCGGGCCGAGGCCCTGAAGATGCTCCGCGATCGGCCCTCGGCGTTCCTCCGGGCCTCGGTCGCGCGGCTCGGCCGGTTCTGGGGCCTGGCCCCGTCGGCCGCGGTCTACCCCCGACCGCTCCGGCTGGCGACGGCCGCCTGGACCGCCCCGCTCTGGGCCGCCCTGGCGGCCGGGCTGGCCCGCCGGCCGATCCGGGCCTGGCCAGGCGTCGCGGCCCCGGCGTTGATCCTGGCGCTGACGGCGGTCCACGTGGTTTACTGGACCGACCTCCGGATGAGGGCCCCGCTGGTCCCGGCGATCGCCCTGATCGCCGCCGGCGCGTGGGTCAGGGGTGCCCCGATCGGCAAGGATGAGCCGTCGTGACCGATCAAATGCTCCGATGATCTGGTGACGTGATGCGGAATCGGTGAAACCATGGAAAAAATCCCGACAAAAATTCCCATTTTCTTACTAGGCAAATCGCCGGGATTGGTTAGTCTTACAAACAGCCGCTCTCGGCGGGACCCCGTTCGTCGTTGGGACGCTAGCCTCGCCAGAACGCTCCTTTCGCAGAGGACAGAGACAGTGGCCAAGAAGCTCTATGTCGGCAATCTGACGTATGACACGACCGAAGACAACCTGGTGGAATTGTTCAGCGAGTACGGCGAGATCCTTTCGGCGCAGATCATCATCGACCGCGACACGAACCGCTCGAAGGGCTTCGGGTTCGTCGAGATGGCCGATGGCGCCGATGAGGCGGCCAACGCCTTGAACGGCCAGGACTTCCGGGGCAGGAATTTGACCGTCAACGAGGCCCGCCCGCGCGAGCCGCGCGACAATCGGGGCGGCGGTGGCGGCGGCTACGGGGGCGGGAGCGGTGGCGGCGGCCGGAGCGGCGGCGGCGGCTACGGTGGTGGTAGTGGTAGTGGTGGTGGTGGCGGCGGCTACGGCGGTGGCGGCGGCTACGGTGGCGGTGGGGGCCGGAGCGGCGGCGGCGGAGGCGGCCGGAGCGGTGGCGGTGGTGGCTATGGGGGCGGTGGCGGCGGCAGCCGCTATTGATCGCGCCCCCGGATGGGGCGAGCCCGTCCGGACCCGATCTTCGAGTCCATGACGATCTGATCGTCGCGGGGCCGACTCTCACGTCGGCCCTCGTTCGTTTCCCGGCTCCGGTTTCGGACCCTTCGCGGCGTCCTCTCGCTGGCGTCCGACCCTGATCTCGGCTTTGCCGCTGTCGCCAGCGTCGCGTCGCCTGGTACACTCGAGATCGGGCCAGGATTGCGGGGCCTTCGCCGGAGGTCATGCGAACCCGCCTCGAAGCGTCCGGCCGAGGACATCTCTCCCATGATCGAAATCGATTCGCAGACCTTCCTCGAACAGGCCAAGCTGATCGGGCTGATCACCACCGATCAGGCGTTCGAGGCGCAGGCCGACGCGACCGACGGCAGCGTCGACGCGGTGGCCCGGATCCTCCTGCGTCGCGACATCCTCACCGCCTGGCAGGTCGAGAAGCTCAAGAAGGGCGACCTCTCGGGCTTCCACTACGGCGGCGCCAAGGTCCTCTTCCATATCGCCGAGGGCACCTTCGCCCGCGTCTATCGAGGCCGGAAGGTCCACGGGAACCAGTCGGTCGCCATCAAGGTGCTCCGGAACCGCTTCGTCTCCGACGCCGGCGCCGTCGCCCGGTTCAACCAGGAGGCCGAGTCCGGCCTCCGCCTGGTCCACCCCAACATCGTCCGGATCTACGAATACGGCGAGAATGACAAGCGCTTTTTCATGATCATGGAATTCGTCGAGGGCTCCAACCTCCGCGACTTCCTCCGGATCCGGGGCCGGCTCTCGACGACCGAGGCGCTCCCGCTGATGCTCGGGCTGGCCAAGGGGCTGCAACACTCGCTGGAGCAGGGCGTCACCCACCGCGACCTCAAGGCCACCAACATCCTGATCGCCTCCAACGGGACCGCCAAGCTCGTCGACTTCGGCCTGGCGACCATCGACGACGACCGGAAGATGGCCGCCGCCCACGGCCAGCGGACCGTCGACTACTCGGCCCTGGAGCGGACCTGCGGGAGCCTCAAGGGGGACAAGCGGTCCGACATCTTCTTCCTCGGCTGCGTCTTCTACCAGATGCTCACCGGCCAGCTCCCCCTGCCCGAGGTCGAGACCAGCGACCCGCTCAAGAAGATGCTCAAGCGGGGGATCAACTCCATCAAGCCGCTGAGCGAGCAGCGGCACGCCCCCGACCCCGAGCTGTCCGAGATCATCGAGAAGATGATGAAGGTCGATCTCAAGCAGCGCTACAACTCGATGTCCCAGGTCGTCGACGACCTCGACGTCTACCTCGAACGGCTGGCGCTCAAGGCCGCCGGCGTCGAGCCGCCCCGGCCCGCCCCCTCGGCCCCGACCGACGACGAGCCCGATCTGCAACCGACCGGCGACGAGGATTTCGAGCCCGACGAAGCTTTTCGCCCCGAGGGCTTCGAGGTCAAGGCGTTCACCCACAAGAGACTGCTCTGCGTCGAGGTCCAGGAAGAAGTCCAGGAAGCTTTCCGCCGGATCCTCTCGAAGATGGGTTACCGGGTCCTCCTGGTGACCGACTCCGAGCGGGCCGTCGAGCGCTATCGCGAGAGCCCGACCGATGGCGTCCTCTTCGACGCCGATGGCCTCGGTCCTCACGCCATCGACCACTTTCTCCAGATGCACGAGAAGGCCCAGGCGGACGGCCGGGCCCTGGTCGCTCTCGTCCTGCTCGGCCCCCGACAGCACTACCTCGCCAAGAAGCTCCCCGCCGGCGACCGCCTGATCGTCCTTTCCAAGCCCGTGAAGATGAAGGAGATCCAGAACGCCCTGACCAAGCTCGTCCCCGCCGGTTGAGGGATGGTCCGGGCCCCAGGCTCGCGATGATTGATGGGCCATGGTTGATGGGTCATGGCGGAGGCATGGCGAAGCAGGATCTCGGCCGTCCCCCGCCGATATCCGCAGGAACTACCATCGATCCCCATGCTTCCGGGCCGCCGGAGAGACCGGCCGTCGATGTCCCGCATTAACCATCAACCATCATCGATCGCCTATGCTTCGGAGCCTATCCGGGATAGAAATGGCTAATGGCTGATGGTTAAGGACGAACAAGCGCAGAGGTATCCGAAGCTTCTTCGACGGATTTCCCGGACTTCCTTCACCCATCAACCATCGTCCATTTTCCATAACCCATGGCCGTGACACGGAAGAATTGCCGGATCGCCTCTCACTCGGTCCGCTTCCGATCAGGGGCCTTCAAACCCATCGCCAGCATCAGGATCTGCAAGTCCGCCCATGCGTCCCGTTTCCAGGCGGGGTTCCGGAGCAGGGCGGACGGGTGATAGGTGACGATGGTCGGGATCTCCCGGTAGCGGTGCCATTTCCCCCGGAGCCGGCCCAGCGGCAGCGCGGTCTCCAGCAGGGCCGAAGCGGCGGTCTTGCCCAGCAGGCAGAGGAATTCGGGCCGGATGATCGCGATCTGCCGCTCCAGGTAGGGCAAGCAATTCGCGATCTCCTGGGGCTCCGGCGGCCGGTTCTCGGGTGGGCGCGATTTCAGGATGTTGGCGATGTAGACCTCATCGCGCGACAGCCCCATCCCCTTGGTGATCATGTCGGTCAGGAGCGCACCGGCCCGACCGACGAACGGGCGGCCGGTCCGGTCCTCGTCGGCCCCCGGGGCCTCGCCCACGAACATCAACCGGGCGGTCGGCGAGCCCTCGCCGAAGACCGTCTGCGTCCGGTTGGCCGCCAGTTCCGGGCACTTGGCGCAGCCGGATACCTCGATCGCCATCGAGGCCAGCAAGCCCGCCCGGTCGGCGGCCGGGACGACCGCGTCGAGCTTCGGCTCCTCGAACAGCGACCCCACGACCGGCGGTGGGGTCACCGGCCGGGCGGTCGGGATCGGCGGTGGCGGGCCGGCCGGCGGTCGGCTGGGAGCGTTCGGAATGGGGGCGGGAGCAGGTCCCGGGATGGCGGCTTCGATCGCCGCCCGGAGGCTGGTCGGGGCGGCCGGGCGGCTGGTCGGCGCGGTCGGTGTCGGAGCCGTCGGGAACGCGGACATCGCGGGGAGCGGGATCCGGTCGATCCCGGCGCGGCCCAGGGCCTCCAGCCGCTGGCGGACGATCCGGATCAGGACGCGTCGCTCGTCGTCGGCCTCCATGATGGGCGCGAGTCCCTCGGGTTTCGGGGCGGGTCACGCTCGGCAGGCTATCGCGTTCCCGGCCCGGCCGCAACGGCGCTTCCCCCGCCCGATCAGGGCTGGGGGACCCGGCGGGTCGGGCCGGTCTCGATCCGGAACGAGGTGGCGATCCAGCGTTTCCAGGTGAGGATGTCGTAGCCGAAGTCCTGCCCGGTCATCTTGACCAGCGCCGCCAGGACCTCCGAATTGTGGTGCTCGATCGGGACCAGCCGGGGGGTCGGCCCCCTCGATCCGCCGCCGGTCGAGAGCGTCGGGCCGTTGAGCGCCCCGTAGGGAACCGAAGTCGCCCCGAAGGCGACCACGCCGGGCCCGACCGCCGGGGGCGTGAGGACCGGGATCGAGACCCCGCCATAGTTATTGTTGAACCCGGGCGCCGGCGAGACGGCGTTGAAGCTGACGCCGAAGTTCCCCGAAGGAGCCCCGCCGCCGGCCATCACCACCCGGTACTCGATCGTGATCAGCGCCGGGACCAGCCGGGGGACCGCCGCCACGGCGTTCAGGCCCGCCAGGCCCCAGGCCGCCCGGTTGACGACCTCGGGGCTGGTCGACCGGAGGGCCCGGAGCAGGACGGGGACGACCTCGGACCGGTCGCGGCGGGCCAGCTCGCCCAGCGTCGCCTGGCGGACCTTCTCGTCCAGCTCGGAAACCAGCCGACCGACCAGCCCGGACGATGCCGAGGAACCCGGGATCGTCCCCAGGACCCGGGCGGCCATCGCCCGGAGCGTCGGCTCGGGGTCCTCGCCCAGGACCCGGAGGACTGGACCGACCGCCACCGGCTCGACGATCGCCAGGAGCCGACGCTCGGCCTCGCGGGACCGCTCCGGTGGACCGCCGACCAGGCCGTCCCGAAGGAGCTGGATCCGCTTGACCCACGACGCGGCCTCGGCGGCGCCGGCCAGGATCGCCTCTCGCCGCTCCTTCTCCTCGGTCGTGACCCATCGGCCCTTGTACTTGACCAGCCCCTGGGCGATCTTCACCTCGTCGGCGTCGAGCCATCGACCGTCCCGCTCGACGTGCCCGAGCTTCTGGTGCGCGGGGCCGAAGGTGCTCTCGCGCCGGATGCTCGCCTGGAAATGGACCGTCGCCAGATCGGCCAGGCCGTGCCCCTCGCACCAGACGCCCAGGTCGTACTCAGCCTCGGCGGTCGGTCGCTCCCGGGCACGAAGGACAACGTACTCGTCGAGCGGCCCCTTTTCCGGGACCACCTGAATGATCTGATCTTTCTGAAAGACCATCGGGGTCTTGCCGGTCTCGCCGAGGAACTGGAACGATCCCGGCCGGGTCCCGTCGGGGATCAGTTTGCCCTTGACCTGCCCGCCCCCCCTCAGCGTGATCCGGTCGGCCCGCGATTCGCTCGGGACGGCCAGGAGGGGCCCGATCGTGAGGAGTCCGGCGATGATGATCGGCCGACCGTGGCGGCGAGTCCCGGGCATTCGACCTGTCCTCCATCCTCGCCCCGTCGGGGGCTCGGTCGTGGCTCTCTCCCGATTGTAGGATCGACGTCCAATCGCGAGCACCCATCGGATCCAGCCAATCCTACACCCCCGTGAGCAACCTGATGAATGAAATCGTCGAGCAGCATCGGGCCGAGGGCCCCCAATCGTTCCGGATCGCCGTGCTTACCATCTCCGATACCCGGACCGAGGCGACCGACACGTCCGGGGCCCTGATCGTCGCGCTGGCCGAGGGGGCCGGACATTCGGTCGTCGACCGGGCGATCATCCCCGACGAGCCCGACCGGATCCACCCGATCCTGGAGTCGTACCGCGACCGAAGCGACCTCCACGCGGTCCTTTTGACGGGCGGGACCGGGATCAGTCCCCGCGACCGGACCTCCGAGACCGTCTCGGCCCTGTTGACTCGACCTCTTCCGGGCTTTGGCGAACTGTTCCGGATGCTCAGCTATGCCGAGATCGGCTCGGCCTGCATCCTGAGTCGGGCGGTCGGCGGCCTGATGGGGGAGCTGGTCGTCCTGGTCATGCCCGGCTCCCGGGCGGGAGTCCAACTGGCGATGACCCGGATCATTCTCCCCGAGCTGCCGCACCTGGTCCACCAGGCCCGCAAGCGTTGACGGACCCGGCCCGGATTTATTCGATCCGGCGTGCGGCCGGGTCGGATCTCCGGAAGGAATTGGGAGATCCTCGGCGAAGGATTCCGCCCTCCACGGTAACCATCTCCTCGTGATCCGGGGAGGATCGCCCGGTCGGGTCGGACCACGGCCCTCGGCCGCCTCGCGCCTCCAAGCCAATGCCAAACCGACTCCCAGGGAATTAATACGAATTCCTTAAAATAGTCGGACCCGGTTGGCGAATCCTCCTCCGAGACGACCGGACGAACCGTCATCCTGGATGGAGGAGGAGAGCCCGATGCGGAGGAACGAGACAGGATCGCCGCCAGCCCGCGGCGAGTTGAGGGCCGGGGGGGGCGCGACGACTTCGCTGCTCTGCGCCGGGGGCCTGCTGGCGGCGATGTTCGCCGTCGTCCGGACGGGCGGCGAGGATGCCTCGGCCGTTGCCGGGTCGCCGTTCCGGACGATCTACCGGGCGGCCGACGGGCCGATCCACGCCCTGGCCTGGTCACCCGGGGGTGAGTCGCTGGCGATCGCTGGCCTGAATCCCCGGGTCCAGCTCTGGGAGGCCGCTTCGGGCCGTTCCAGGACGCTGGACGCGGTCGACGGTGAGCCGGGGGAAGTGAACTACACCGTGGCCTGGTCGCCCGATGGCCGGGTCGTGGCGGCCGGCGGGATGACGGCCACGATCCGGCTCTGGGAGGTTGCCACGGGTCGGGCGATCGCCGCCTTGCCCTGCACCCCGATCGGGATCCGATCAGCGTGCTGGTCCCCCGATGGCCGGACCCTGGCCGTCACCGTCCCGGGAATCGGGATTCAGCTCTGGGACCCGGCCGAGATTCGTCCGAGGACACTGACCGCCCAGCTCCAGGAATCGCAGAGGTCGCTCTCGTTCTCACCCGACGGTCGGACGATCTTCGCGAGCGGGCCGGGGGGCCTGATCCGGGCCTGGGACGTGGCGACGTCCCGCTTGAAGTTCGAATCCTCCACCGGGTCGGGGACGATGCTCAGGATCGCCCAGTCGGCGGACGGCCGATGGCTGGCTTCGGGGGGACTTTTCGGGCCGTTGCGGGTCTGGGACGCGACCACGGGCCGCGAGCGGTCCGCGATCGGGCCCGACGTGGGGTGCCACCTCGCGCTCGCCTTCTCGCCCGATGGCCTCCACCTGGCTGGGGCCCGGAGGGACGGGATTATCCGGATCTGGGACGTCGAGTCCGGCCGCGAACTGGCTTGCCTGAAAGGGCACGACCAGCAGGTGAACGCCCTCGCGTGGTCCCCCGACCGCCGCTCCCTGGCCTCGGGAGATTTCGACGGCAACGTCCGGCTCTGGGACCTGGCCGGATGCCCCACCCTGGCCCAGCTCGACCCGTGAGCCAGGATCGACTGGATCCGTTCACCTCGCCCCGGGCATCCGCGCCGGAATCGGGACTTCGCCCCGAAAAGTTATGCTGAGGGGATGGCATCGGCCGCGAATATGAGAGAAGCCGTCTGATTGAAGGAATGCCGACCCGTGGAACGTCCGCTCGATGGAACGATCACCCCGAAGTACGAGGGGCCGCCCGTGAACCCTCCCGGCATTGGCTTCGTCTTTCTCCGAACACCGCATCATCCCGGCTGCTTCTTGATGACCCAAGCCGTCGCCGCCTTGGGTTCGCTCGGGCGACGGAATTTGGCTTCGTCTTTCTCGGGCGGAATGGTGACCTGCCCTGGGCTCTGTCCGGCCGGGAGATTCGATCGACGAGGCGCTGGGTTCGTTCCGCAACTCGACGGCCAGGCGGATTGGGTTCGTCTTTCGGAAAACACCCCTGATCGGGACGGGTTCGCTTTTTCCACGACCGGGCCGAGCTTGGGTTCGTTTGGCTTGCCCCTTCGGCTTGTGACGACGTTTGAGTAAACCCTTGCCAGTTCAGAGCTTGCGTTATGGGTTTCCGGCGAGGCTACGTCGCCAGGCATAGAGGGCGATGGCGGTCGCGGTGGCGGCATTGAGGGACTCGACGCCGGGTTGCATCGGGATCCGGCGGGTCGGGCCGGTCCGGAGGTGTTCGGGGAGGCCGGGGCCTTCGACCCCGGTGACCAGGCCGAATCGGTCGGGGAAGGGCTCGGTGCCGATTTCGGGACCTTCGGCGGACAGGGCGAGCAGGGGGATCTCGGCGCTTTCCAGGTCGCGGATCGACGGTCCCTGTTCGAGGGGAACCTGGAACAGGGCGGTCCCGGCGGCTCGGGCGGCCTTGGGGTGGAAGGGGTGGGCGGCCTCGCGGAGGAGGACGACCCGGGCGACCCCGAAGGCGGCGGCCGACCGGATCACGGCCCCGACATTCTCGGGATCCTGGAACGGGATGAACAGGGTGCAGCCAGCCGGCCAGGGGGCCCCGGCGGAGAACGGGGGGATCTGGGGAACCCGGACCTGGATCAGCGGGGATCGGGTCCCCGCGCTATCGAGGGCCCGGAACAGGGGATCGGCCAGGCGGAGCCAGGTCGGGAGGGCGTCGGACTCGGGTGGGGCGGGGCCCTGGGAGTCGGTCAGCCAGGCTTCGACCCGGTCGGGGAAGCGTCCGAGAACCTCGGCGACCACCCGGGGCCCGGATAAGAGGGCCATCCCATGCTTCCGGATCCCCTTGCCGGTGAGGAGGTCGAGGGCCAGCCGGTAGGAGGGGTTCGACTCGCTGGCCACCTCGCGGATCGGTCCGCCATAAGCTGATCGATTCAAAGGGTTTGCCGCCTCGCCTTCGAGCCGTTCGTAGACGACGAGCCGGCGGTCGTGGGGGGTGTTGGGGATCGAGTAGGCCCGGTCCAGGACGAGGCGGAAGGTCGAGACGTGGGAGGTCCGGGCCTCGGCGATCTCGGCGTCGCAGTCGGGCCCCTTCATGAAGATCATCCGGCCGCCGGGCTCCAGGCAGGCGGCCACGCGGTCGAGCGTCTCGGGGATCGAGCCGACCGCCCGGGTGATGACGCCCTGGACCCGCTTGGGGAACTTCGGGCCGACCTTGCCGGCGAAGACCTCGATGTCGGCCAACTTGAGCCGGGCGCAGACCCCTTCGAGGAACTCGGCCCGGGCTCCCCGAGGCTCAGCCAGGATCATCGAGACGCCCGGCCGGGCGATCTTCAAGGGGATCCCCGGCAGGCCCGGCCCGGAGCCCATGTCGATCAGCGGCGAGGGAAGCTCGACGTGGTTCAGGACCAGGAGGCTATCGACATAGTGCTTGAGCACCATGTTCTCGAAGTTGTGGATCCGCGTGAGGTTCAGTTCGGCGTTGGCGGATCGGAGCATCCGGTGATAGGCCCAGATCTGGTCGATCTGCTCGCTTTCCAGGGTCAAGCCGCAGCCGGCGATGAGTGCTTCCAGCGATGTCCGGCCGGGGGTCATTGCAACGCCTTGGGGTCCGATGGTGAACGGGTGAGCCGCCCATCATACGCGGGGGCCGGGGCGGGGCCAAGCCGGGGAACGCGGCCCACCCGGATCCCCCGGGGACACCCGATCCGGGAGTCGGAGGGCGATCCTCGCGCAACCCGGGCCCGCGCCGGTTATGATCGAGGTCTGGGGCGGGCGATGAGCCATTTCTCCGGGGATGGGCGATGAACACGTCGATCGCGATCGTTCTGGCGGCCGGGGTCCTGGGCTTCGGTCCCGCCGATCGGAGGGCGGTCGTCCTGACGACCGACATCGGAGCCGAGACCGACGACCAGTGGGCCCTGGCCCACCTCGCGCTCTCGCCCGAGTTCGACCTCCGGGGGGTCGTCACGACCCACGCCCCCAACCTCGCCCCGCCGGCCGCGGAGACCTCGGCGCGATTCGCCCGCGAGCTGATCGCCAAGTTCCCGGCGCGGGCCCGGCCGGGCGTCCTGGTCGGTTCGAGCAAGGCCCTGCCCGATCCGGGCAAGCCGCTGGCGAATCCGGGCGTCGACTTCCTGATCGAGCAGGCTCGCGGCCGGTCGCCCGACTCCCGGCTCGTCGTGATCGTGATCGGCTCGGCCACCGACGTCGCCTCGGCCCTCCTGACCGACCCGTCCTGGGCCGACCGCGTCCAGCTCGTCGCCATGGCCTTCGAGGGCTATCCCCGGGGGGGCGATCCCTGGAACGTCAAGAACGACCCGATCGCCTGGCGGGTCCTGCTTGACTCCCGGGTCCCGATCGTCATCGGGGACGCGGAGATCACCCGCCGGGCCCTCCGGATGACCCCGGATCGGGCCCATACCCTGCTCGCCCAGCTTCCCGACCCGGCCAAGGAACTCCTGGCCCGCTTCGACCTCTGGATCGGCCAGAACGCCAAGCTCGCGCAGGCCGACACCGGCTCGCCGATCGTCTGGCCGATCTGGGACGAGGTGACCGTGGCCTACCTCCTGGGGTTGGCCAGGGCCGAAACCCGCCCCCGGCCCCGCCTCCGGGATGACCTGACCTTCGACCTCGACAACCCCCGGGGGACGATCGACTGGGTGACCTCGGTCGACGAGGGGAAACTCTGGACCGACTTCGTGGCCAAGATCAAGGCCGGGGGGAACTGATGACGGGCCGAGGTCACGTCGTTGCCGGGGCTCCGGCCAGGCGTTAAGATCGCCGGGCAAGCCGAGAACGGCCTCGGTTCTGGTCCGGTCAGGTCCGTGCTCCCTCCCCGGGGCCAAACAGCGACGGGAGCACCGATGGCTCAGGCGGATCAAGATACTTCGACCATCGCCGACGATCCGGAGAGCCGGCCCGGCGGGATCCCGCTTTACGTCTGGGTGATCGGTGCGGCGGCCCTGGCCGTGCCGGTCGGCCTGTATTTGCCGAAGTTCGTCGGCGGGGTGGATCTCGCGGCGCAGCTCGACCTCCTGCCCAACCTGATCATCCGGGCCCTGAAGGCTCTGGCCACGCCGCTCGTCGTCCTGGCGATCCTCAGCGCGATCGTCACCAACGACATCCGGGGCCGGCAGGGCGGTCGGATGATGTTCTACTATCTTGTGAACACGATCGTGGCGATCACGATCGGCCTGGGGCTCTCCAACGCGGTCCATCCCGGCGTCGGGGCCCGGCTCTCGGAGGTCCCCGCGACGACGGTCGCAGAGCCGCTTCCCGGGGCCAAGCCGGAGCCGAAGGGGCTGACGAAGCTCCTTTACGAGCTGGTCCCCGAGAGTATCGGCGACTCATTTGCCAAGAACCACCTGGCGCAACTGGTGATCGTCACCCTGGCGCTGGGGATCGGCCTGGCCCGGATCCGCGACGAGCAGCGGGCCCGGGGGGAGACGTCGCATCAGGTGGTGATCGACCTGGTGACGGTTGGATTCGAGCTGCTGATGCGGGTCTTGCTCTGGGTGGTCGCACTGGTCCCGCTGGCGGTTTTTGGCGTGGTGGCGGCGAACATCATGCGGAGCGGCCTGGACATCTTCAAGTCGCTGATTTGGTTCATCGGGGTCGTCCTGGGCGGGCTGGCCTGCCAGGTGACCTGGTATCTGATCCAGCTCGCGGTCTTCGCGCGGATGTCGCCGGTCCGGTTCCTCCGGGGGGCGGCCAACGTGATGGCCACCTCGTTCAGCACGGCGAGCACCGGGGCGACGATGCCGGTCACGCTGAAGGCGCTCCAGGGCCGGCTGGGCGTCTCGCGGCAGTCGAGCCAGCTCGCCGCCTGCGTGGGGACCAACTTCAACAACGACGGGACGGCGCTCTACCAGGCGGCCGTGGTCCTGTTCATGGCCCAGGCGTTGGGCCGCGACATGACGTTCATGGACCAAATCGTGATCGTCCTGACCACGGTCGTGGCCAGCATCGGCGCGGGGTGCATCCCATCGGGGGGATTCGTCACGCTCCCACTGATCTTCGCCGCCGTCGCCTTGCCGGCCGAGCAGATCCCCTTCCTCCTGACGATCGACTGGTTCCTCGACCGCTGTCGGACCACCTCCAACATCCTGGGCGATATGACCGTGGCCGTCCTCCTGGATCGGACGGCGACCAAGGAGCCGGCGGCGGCGGAGATCGGCTGATCCCGCCGCGACCGGCTCATCTCTGCGAGGCGGGTCGGGTGGTCGGGGGCCTCAGCGAGGGGGCGTGCCGGTCCCCGGGCCACTGGCCCCGCCACTGGGCTTGGCCGAGCCGGTGCTGGCGTCGGCGCCGGGGCCCTGATCCTTGCCGATGGTCTGCCCGGAGTTGGAATCGCCCGAGGCTGGAGCCCCCTTGGCCGGGGTGACCGGGGGCGCGGCGCCGGCTCCGTCGCCGCCGTAGGGGGTGCTTCCGCTCGGGGCCCCCTCGGTTGAGGTGATGTTCTTGCCGACGACCTTGGAGCCGGGACCTCCGGTGGTGATCTCGCCGGTGGTGGCGTTCGTGCCCTGGGCCCCGGAGCCGGTGTTGGGGAGCTGGTCGCCTGCCCCTCGGCCGGTCCGATCGTCGCGGGAGGAGTTCAGGTCATTGCAGCCCAGGACGCCCGGCAGCCCGAGGGCGACCAGGATCAAGGCGGGGCGGGCCCAGCAGGGAATCATCGTCATCGGGGTGCTCCTCGCGAAGATGCCCGACGGGGCCGCGGATAAGGCCCCGTCCGGACGTTGCGATCCGAGGGCCGGCCGGGTCGCGATCGGGCGAGGTCGCGGCGTCCGCCACGGCGGCCGGGACTCTGGAGGGCAAATGGCGATCCAACCCAGGGGGATTGGTCGCTTCGACCGTCGATCGGGGGATTGTTGATGGGTCAGGGATGAGGATGGGTCGGATCGGGGATTGCTTCCACCATCAGCCGACCCCGGCGTGTCTTCTCGGGAGACTCGCTCATCGACCGGAATTTCCGGGGGGCGGCGGGGGAATTTCGCCCCGGCGGATGGCCTTCTTTTCCTGCCGGAGGTTCCTCCGCTCCTGGGGCGTCATCCGGGGCGGGGGTGGCGGGGCGTCGGGATCCCGGGGCCGGCCGAGCCGCATCAGGAGTTCCATCGCGCCCCGGGTCGCCCCTCGGGTGAGCAGTGATTTGCCCAGATCCTGGAGATTGGCGGTGAAGGCGTCCTGATCGATCCTCGGCCGGTCGAGCGTCCCGCCGATCGGGAGCCGGACCTGGGACCCGGCGGCGATGTCGGACAGGAGCGGGTTGTTGCCGAGCATCGCGGGGGTCACGGGTACGGTGGCCGTCAGGGCGAGGTTCCGGTCGAAGTCGACCCAGCCGGCCAGCTCGATCCGGGTCAGGTCGCCGATCGGGACGGCCAGGCCGCGCTGGTTGACCCGGCCCTCGGCGATGGTCAGGGTGACGGGCCGGTCGAGCTTGAGGCTGGCGTCCCGGCGGCCGATCGCCCCGAGGAGGTCGTTGGCGAGCGGGCCGGGGGCGAACTCGACGTCCTCGAAGACCACGGCCCCTTCCAGCTTCACCTGGCGGGCTCGCCCGGGGCCAATCGGGAATTCGGCGTGGTCGAGGTCGACGCTCACCAGGCCCCGGGCCCGGGTTGCCTGGTCGAGGATTGGCGCGACGTAAGCCAGGACCCGGCGGGACACCTCGTCGTTGATCTCGGCCTCGCGGATCGCCGAGTTCTTGGCCAGCCGGAGGACCGGGCCGCCCGGGGCCCCGAGGTCGATTTCGGGTTCGAGCCGGACGTGCCCCTCGTTGAGCGTGGTGCTGATCGGGTCGAAGCTGAGCCGGCCGTCCTTGGCCCGGAGGACAACCGGCGACGGGCCGAACCGCATCCCGTAGACGTCGGCCTCGGTCAGATCGAAGCCGACCTCGGCGTCGAGCCCCCGGAGCCGGTCGCCGGAGGATTCGCCCGCCAGGGATCCCGAGGCCCGGAAAGCCCGGGGCCTCCCCTCGACCTTCGCCCCCGGCTCGACCCGGTCGGCGAGCCGGGCGGTGATCGTCCCGAAGTCGGGCGCCAGCGTCCCCTTGAGGTCGATCATCCGGCGGCCGGAGGGGTCGTCGAGCCGCCCCGAGGCGTCGAGCGTCCCGAAGGCAGTCGAGACGGTGAACTCGGACAGGTCGATCCGGTCGCCGGCCGAGGCGTAATGCGCCCGGACGGCCATCGCGGTCGGCCGGGCCGGCTTCGGTCCCGGGCCCGGGTCTTCGTCGAGCCCGAGCTTGCCGGCGACCTGGACCCCGTCGGCGTCCCCCCGGGCGGTCGCCAGGGCGGACCACCGGCCCGAGAGCCCCAGGGCCTGCCGGCCGCCGACCTCGGCCAGAAGGGCGTCGAGGTCCGCCGAGTTGCCCACGAGACTCCCCTCGGCGCGGAGGGCCGGGAGCCCCTTGCCGATCCCGTAAACCCGGATCCCGTCGGGGCCCAGGACGATCTGGCCCGGCGAAACCGCCGGGGCTGCGCCGGGGACTTCCAGCCCGGAGTCGAGGATCCGGTCGGGGCGTGGGGCGGTCCCTGCCACCGGATTCCCTGGGGCCGCGTCGAGGACCAGTTCGCCGCTGGACAGGTCGAGCCGGCCCCGGGCGACCGCCTGGAGCCGGGAATCGGGCCGCTTGCCGACCGGCCGGATCACATCCAGGTTGAGACGGTCGATCGTCAGAACCCGGCCTTCGGGCGTCCAGTCGCCGGCCAAGCTCGCGGAGGCGTACTGCTCGGGATTGGTCGCCGTCGGCCAGCGATCGCTCGTATCAAGCGCCATGCCAATGCTCCGCCCTTTGGATTGGAGCTGGGCGCGGACCCGTGCGGTGTCGAGCCCGATCCAGGCGTCGACCCGGTCCCAGCCCCGGGGCCAACCCGACGCCTCGGCCGGCCCGTCCACGGTCACCGACAGCCATTCTTGATTGCCGGGGAGGAACCAGGCGGCGACCCCCGGAACGCGGAGGTCGCGAAAGCTCGCCTTGAGGTCGTTCTGGTAGACGGGGGAAGGGATCGTCGGGTCGGTCGGGCGACGCGACGCCTCCACCTGGGAATCCGCGTGTTTCTCCGCCGCATTCTTCGCGCTGCCCGCCGGGCGGAATCGGTAGGTCCCCGAGACCTTCGCCGAGCCGGCCAGTTCGACCTTGCCGAGTTCCACCCAGTCGCCGAGCTGACGACGGAGGTCGTCCAGGTTGATTCGGGCTTCCAGGGCGACGCCATCGGCGATCCGTCCGCTGGCCGAGGCTTCGAGGAAGGCGGTCTTGACCGCGAGCCGCTCCAGGCTCCAGACCTCGCCGTCGCGGAGGACGTGGGCGGTGAAGGTCGCCGGGTCGCGGAGCGAGAGGGCCCTGTCACGGTCGCGGGCGGCGAGGTCGGCGACCCGGGCCTCGACGTCGAAGGTGGCGTAACTCCCCACCGATTCGACGTCCACGCTCAGTCGGGCCGTCCCCCGGTCGACGGTCAGGCCGTCGCGGAGGTGGAGGGCGTGCGGGAGCCGGCGGGCCAGCGCGGCCAGGTCGACCCGCCCCTCGATCCGCTGCTTGTGGTGGCCGGAGGTGCCGCTCAGATGGCCCTCGGCCTTGAGGTCGCCGACGGGGCTGGTCAGGGCGAGCCGGCGGATCGACCAGCCCTCGTCCCCTTCGGTGAGGTCCCAGTCGGCCCCGAGGCGGTCGAAGGCCAGGCTGTCGCCGTTCAGGGGGCCGCTGCGGGCCTGGAAGCCGAGGAGCCGGGCGTCGCCGGTCAGCTTCCATTGCCCGCGTCTCCGGAGGAAGTCGAGCGAGCCGTCGAGCCGGCCCGAGGCGTCGACGCCCGCCGTCCTGGCCACGAACGGCCAGCGTTTGCCGAGCACGGAGACCTGGAGTTCAGCGGCCTTCGTCGGCCCGCCCCGGGAGAGGTAATGGTCATAGTCGCCGTGAACCTCCAGGGCCGAATCGCCCCGAGCGAGCCGGAGCTTCCAGCTCAGGGGGTCGGGGGCCGGGCGGACCCGGAGGTCGAGCTCGAGCTCGTCGGCGGTCGAGGGCTCGGCCAGGAACGGGTCGCGGTAGCGGAGCGATCCGCCGACGACCTTGACCACGAGGTCGCGTTTCGGGTCGGGGCTGGCGATCACCGACCGGAGGGCCTGGACGAGGTTGATCGAACCGTCGTCGGACCGCTCGATGTCGAACGTCGCGGCGTCGAGAGTCAGGGTGATCGTCCCCGGGGCCCCGAGGATCCACTGGCCGAGGGTCCGGTCGAGCGATCCCGAGGGGCCCGAGGCGACCTTCACCCCCTTGGGGTCGAACAGCGTGAAGTCGCCGAGCCGGGTCGGGCCGAACCAGGAGACCCGGAGCGACCGGAATTCCAGCCGGCCCGGGGCCAGGGCCCGGTTGATCCGGTCGGCCACCCTGGACCGGCCGGGGTCGGAGCCGACCAGCCAGGGGAGCCCGATGGTCCCGACGAGGGCCAGAACCGAGGCGGCCAAAAGGGCCTTCCACCATCGACGAGGACGCCGGGCGGGGGTCGGGTTCGTCATCGGGGGCGGGCTCCTGGGCTCGACGAAAGAACTCATGGTCCGTCGACGCTGATGATATCCCCGGGGGAACCGAGGCGAAAGCCGGGCCGGGATCGGGGAAACACCGGGGAGGATGTCGGATCCGGGCCCGATCCGTTGCGACTGGCCTTCGGGCCGTCATCCGTTCCACGCTAGAATCGGGCCGGGAGACGACGAGGGACGCGAGCGGGGGCCGGATGGACGCCGAAGATCGGGTCAAGGCGCGGCTGGCGGGGATGATGGCGCTGGTCTATTCGGTCCAGGGGGCCTTCTGGCCGGTCCTCTCGCTCCACCTGGTCGACCTGGGGATCTCGGAGCGGGGCCGGGGTTGGATCTTCGGGACGATGGCGATGGCCTCGTTCGCGATCCCGCTGGGGGCCGGTCAGCTCGTCGACCGCCTGATGCCGACCCAGCGGTTCCTGAGCCTCAGCTTCGGGGCGGGGACGGTCCTTTTGGCGGTGATGGCCTCCGGGGGCCTCTCGGGCTTCGGCTGGATCTTCGGGCTGTTCCTGGCCTACTGGCTGATCATGGCCCCGAGCAACTCGCTGAGCAGCTCGCTGGCGTTCCGGAATCTGGCCCGGCCTTCCCGCGACTTCGGTCGGGTCCGGCTCTGGGGGACCGTCGGCTGGATGGCGATCGGCTGGGTCGTCTCGGTCGTGATGGCCCGGTCGGGCCCGGGCGCGGGCCGGGGGGCGTCCGAGGCGTTCTGGGTGGCCTCGGGGCTCTCGGCGGCAACGGCCCTGTACTGCCGGACCCTGCCCAACACGCCGCCAGTGGCCGGCGGGTCTCGGCCGAGGTCCGGGATCCGGGACGTCCTGGATCTGGCCCGGGCCCCCGGGATGCCGACTTAGAGGCTATCCGGAAACTAACTCCGGTTTTTGCCGGTATTTGAACGGATTCGCCTTCCCTGGATTCGGACTCAATCGCCTGAGCATCTGATGGATCGAACACACCTTGATGAACGCCTCGCTCGACTCCGGGCGCCATTCGTAGTCCCGGCTGACCCGACGGTATCGACCCAGCCAGGCGAACGTCCGCTCCACCACCCATCGCTTGGGCAACTTCACGAACCCCACGCTCCCGGCCGGCCTCGCCACCACCTCGATGACGTACCCCACCTCCTCCTTCGCCATCCAGCGGTCCAGCGAGTGGTTGCGATATTTCTGGTCGGCTCGCACCTTGACCAGGCGGGTCCGGTGCTCGGCCGTCAGCCGGCCCAACACCCTCGGGGCCGCCGTCCCATCGTCGGCGTTCGCCCCGGTGACCATCACGGCGATCAGCAACCCCAGGCCGCACACCACGATGTGACGCTTCACACCCCGCAGCTTCTTGCCCCCGTCGTAGCCCCGCTCGCCACCGATCTCGGTCCCCTTAACCGTCTGGCTGTCGATGCAAGCGACGCTCGGGTTGGGATCACGGCCGGCGGCGACCCGCACTCTCTGGCGGAGGGCGTCCAGGATCCGCTGCCAGGTGCCGTCATCCCGCCAGTTGAGGAAGTACTCGTTGACGGTGCTCTTGGCCGGCAGGTCGTGCGGGAGCATGTCCCACTGGCAGCCGGATCGGGCCTGGTAGAAGATGGCGTTGAGGACCTCCCGGATGTCGACGATGCGGGGCCGGCCGGTGGTGGCGACGGGGATCAGGGGCTCAAGGATGGCCCACTGGGCGTCGGTGAGGTCGGACGGGTAGGCCTTCCGCATCGGGATGTGTCCTGGTGCTGTTGCGTGGGGTGATCTCCATTCTCCAGCAACAGTTTACAGTGGCCAGAGGTTCCCGGATAGCCTCTTA
>JAABUP010001591.1_pt1 | contig 47532 bp, 71 predicted proteins | sample 5559201 | NCBI WGS metagenome assembly JAABUP01 (sample SAMN10711887, study PRJNA513373) | rock metagenome | isolation source: Antarctica rocks | place: Antarctica
AGCTCTAGATGGGCACTGCCAGTCGATGACAAGCTGTGCTGGTGAGCAGAGGCTGCAGCTGTGCAGCCAGCAATGAGGGTTTGGCACGGCCCTGACAGGAGGGCATGTGCATAGGGCCCCCGTTGGTGCTCTTTAGCGTTACGTCGGTCGTCTTGCGTGCGTGCGTAGCCTAAGATTCAAACTTTGCGCGCCAAGGCATCACAAGCTGCCGTTCAACGTTTGCAAGGACCGCTGCAGTTGAGTCCAAGCTGAGCGCTTTACAGTACAGCGAGCGTGCCTGCACGTCCACGCGGAACTTCCGGTGCACCTATGGACTCGGCATATCGGGTAAGTGCCTTACCCTCACTAATCTCTGCCCGTCTGTCCATCTACACAAGGACTGTCGGTCACAAACTCTGCACCTGCAGGTGAGAAAGAGAGGTGCGTATACAGACCCATCACCCAATGTGAAACGAACCAAGAGATGTGCATCCCCAGGTCAGTCCTACCTCTTGCTCAAGGCATCCTAGCATCAGTGCGTGAGTACCATGACACAGTGGCCACAAGCAGCTAGACTGTATCTTCGCGCGTGATTGACAGTGTGTGCCACATGTAGGGTTAGCATCGCCCTGTGTGACAAACCAGGCTCAGTGCACACCATCTACAGGGGGCAGGGGACTAGGCCTGTCAGCAGATACCTTGACACCTTCCAAGCCTCCTCTGCCACGGAATGGTGAGGCCATCCCGCGCCTTTACATCTATACCATGATGTCAAGGCGCTGACATACTTGTGGTGCATGACTCATGTGCTCAATACTGAAATGGAAGCCATGCAGGTCTGCAAACAGAAGGATGCATGCGTCCACCCAAGGAGGTTTTGGGCTCCCGCAAATCTGTCAGGCGCAACAAGCTTCCCCTGCCTGCCAAATTTGACGCACTTCTGCAGCTGTTTGGTGAGAATTTACGCTCAGTTGCACACCCATCTTACATGAAATAGGTTCACAACCCTGGATCCCAACACTAGTATAAACTCCTTGACATGGGCCAACTGCACAGCTAAGGGACATGGCTCAGACATCAGGCCATGACATGCATGTCAACAAAATCCATGTACACTGATGGACCTGTCATGCAGGAGCCCTGCAGCTTGTGTACAGGGTGAACAAGATGCGAGGCCACCAATGTGTCTTTCAGTCGGCAAAGCTTTCTGTTGAGCAGCAGTGCGGCAGGCGTTTCCTGGTACAGACCCTTGACATTCACACAATGGACACATGTTTGGATTTACTTGGCCCCTTTTGCAAGTGCTGCAGGTCATTGCATTGAGGCACACTGTTGATTGCACAAGCAGGTTCAGTATTATCATTGATCACTTAGCAACTAGCTCAATGGCCTTAACAAACTGCACAGACTACCGGCACCTTCTGATGTGAGTGCTGTAAGGTCAGCAATAGGCGTCAAGAGAAACATGCCTTTCTGCCATGAGCATGTCCACAGCATGACATGCCTGTTCAACTCCTTACAGGTGAGTCACTTGGCCCAGATGAAGTCCGTGTACCCAGAGGTGATCAGCCTGCGCTACGCCAACATAGCCAAGACCACCATAGAAGGGCAGTGCAGCGGAATCCAGCTCATCATTGACCTGTCCTTGTCAGACAACACTGCAGAGCCTATACAGTCTGCAGCCAAAGCTGCAGCTGACAGCCCCAGTAATTCTGGCTCAGATCCGCCTAAGGGGGCTCCTTCCAGCACCCAGGCTGCTTTCAAGGCAGGCAGCACAGCCATTGCTGGCACAAGTAGCAGTGACCCATCAGTATGCAAAGCAAGCCGCAGTAACAGCGCTCAGGTGGATTGTGAGGAGGGCCAGCAGGGTCAGAGTCCCAGTGAGCCTCTGCGAATGATGGCTGTGAAGGTTGAGTTTGAGAGGCGCCTCGAGAAGCAGGTCAGCTTTGATCACACCTGAGAGCTGCCTGTTAACTGCAACAGTCATTATGCTATTTGACTGCTGTCACCACGTCTTTGAGCACCACCATGACATTTTTGCTGTTTGTAAAGCCTGAGCAAGGAGCAGCCTTGATCAGACAACTGCATGCATTGCTTGGTCATGGAGTGCTGTCATGTGAGCCTTGCTTCGAAAGCTGCTTGTGGTAATTGTGCACCCAAACCTGCTGTACATGTGCCTGTTCAAATCTGCTCAACACCTCTGCTCCTTTCCTCAAATGCACGACGCGCTCGCTGATTCCTTCTCATGGTGTCCAGGTGATGGAACATTACAAAGAGTTTGCCGAGACACATGGGCAGGGTGACATGGCGGCTGTGGCAGCAAGTGAGCAGTGGGCTGCTGACTTTGATTTGGAAGCTGTGCGTGACATCCCCCAAGCTGACCTGCCACCCCAGCCCCCTAAGGTAAGAACTGTTGGGGTACATAGAAGTCTGCACGGTTTGTAGTTCCACTGAGTGTTTGGTAGCAGCCGCATGTGGCAAGGCGTCGTCAAACAAGTTGTGCGTTGCCATGGTCAGAAAAGAGTATAGATGAGCTTTGATGCCAGGGTTCACTCTGATCACTGCAAGGCCTCTTGATTCAGCACTCACATGTGTCTCTGGCAACAGAAACAGAGCTGAGCCGAAGGGAATGCTATGTATGCAATGTGAACTATTTGATGCAGCTCAATACTGCGGCTTCTGTGAAGTTGATGTGTACACAGATCTGATCTAACCCAGTCTCGAATGACAGGGTTACATCAGATCTTGGCTGGCAGTACTGACAAGCAGGCAAGACAACAGCTGACAAACCATCTGTGACACTTGCACAGGCGGCGTTTGGAGTGAGCACCCCAGGGTCAATAGGGCCTGCCCCAATGACTGGAGGCAAGCCTCCAACTGCCCCTAGGGCTTCAGCCCCAGGAGCTCGCCGCCTTTCCTTTGATCACATGGCAGGTCTGCATCGCTTCCCACTTTGTTCACCTTTGCAGCCCAGCATTTATTCTCCACATCACTGATTTGATTGATGGTAGACAATGGCACAACAGCTCAGTCAGAAAGCAAGTTGTGTACTCAAACTGACTGCTTTACCATTAGGATGCAAAGAGTAGCAAAAAGTACATGCAAAAATCAGGCCTGTGCATGATGTACGCTTGGCTGACAGGGTCAGCATGTGTCTGGCAACTTGACAGATCTCCCTGCAAGCCTTTGTAGAGAAGAGAAGAAACGACTACACCTTTCGGCGTTGATTTATAGGAAAAGTCAAGTATTGCAAGGCTTTACACCTTGATGTTCTCAACTTGCCTGCACATGCATACTTTGCTTTGCCTGACTTAGTGTATACATTGCTTTGCTATTAGGTGGCCAAGCCAATCTGGACCCTGCTAGGGAGTCACACTCCAAGCAGCTGACTGATGAGCAGGTGGTGCAGAAGCTGCCTGAGGAGCTGAGGAGGCAGTCCCTGTCGGGCTCATTGCCAGTGTCCTTGCAAGCTCTCAGAGTGGGTCTTACTTGCTGTATCGTCTTCCCTGAGTAGAATGAGTTTTTGTGCACAGTATGTCTGCATTGTTGTTCATATGAGAATATGTGTATTGTGAGCAACAAAACCACCGGCATGTTTGCATTCACTTCTCTTGCAATACACACAAAATGTGCAAGGGTTATGATACACTTCACATGCATGCACGAGAGGCAAAAGAGTTGTGTGCATCTCAAGCAGCAATCAGGTTGTGCTGCAGTTGTACTCGAACCTACAAGTTTGAGTCATAGTCAGGCTACGCTGTGTTGTTGCATTTACCAAAGAGACACCCAATTATCAGAATTTTAATCTGTTTGTCATGAAAGCAGTAGTCATAGTTCCGTAGGACAGTCACCACCCAGACGTGAATGCCTAACCGGGTGATCATGATTGTCTGGCTGGGCTGGCCCCATGCATGCATCATAACTGCACACTAAGCAAACTGCATGTCAACTGGCTTGCAGGCTGTGACTGAGCAGCAAGCGCAGCGTGAGGCCATGTTCAGTGTGGACGCCAAGGCAGCCAGGCGTAAGAGTGCAGCCAATGCCATGCTGCCCCGAGTCTTTGACACACTTCGTGCTGTCTTTGGGGCCGCCGGGCCTGCAGTCAGGTTGCATGATGAGGTGAAATGCGTCTTCACCAAATGCTGTTGGGCTGCTGTTGCATGTCACTGGCTGTCAGTAATGCTGCATGCGGCAGCGCTTGTTAGCAGCAATGTGTGAAGGCAGAAGCCCGTGCAGGGTCAGAGGTATGTGCAGAGTGCTTGAATTGCGTTGGCCCAATGTTCTGAGGCAGGTGTTGGCCATAGTGTGATGCCTGGTGCTGTCAAAATTCTCTTTCAGCTATTTGCTACAACACTTCAGAGCATCTGCGCACATCACGATTGTTCTTTTGCAAACCTTGCTTGATTCAGAATGAGCTTGAGCAAAGCAGAACATGGTTACATGTGTAGCAACAAGCCCTCTCAACAATGCCCTTGCCTGCAAAACACAGCAGACTCTCCTGTGCTGTTCACAGGTAGTCCGGCAGTTGACCCATAGTAACAAAGGTGCATCTGGCTCCGCAGAGGTGGAGGATCAGCTGGCCTTGTTAGCTGAAGCTGTTCCAGAGTGGCTGACACTCGACACTAATGCAGCAGGCAAAAGGATTGTCAGGCTGCAACGCAAAATTGACAACAAGGCTATCAGGCAAAGGCTGGTGCACATGAGTGGTGTGAAGCTGTGAACAGTGAATAGCCTAAGACCAGTGCATCAGTTTCTGTGATAGGCATCACTGTGACACTGCTGTTCATCTTCAGCACTGTGAAAGTTGAATAACTCGTGAGGTATCACAAACGATCTGCTCTTTGCCAACTTCCACATGTTCACCAAGCAGTGAGCATTTGGGTGACAGCTTGCATGTAGCCCTGTCCAGGGTATCATGCACAGTGCGTGTGCTGTGAGTTCCTTGCCATTTTGCAGCATGCAAGACAGTTGTGTTGCTGTCCAATTTACTTTCAAATTGGTTCTCTGAGCCATATGACCAATCTAAGCCAAAGGATGATTCTGACAGGTGACAGTTTCAATTGTACATACACTACAAACAAATGAAACAAATCAAGAGATATAAAGTTGTAAAGAATCAGTTCAAGCACAGACACATCATGGTACATGCAGTAATATCCATGCTTCAGCAGATCAGTACAAGGCGCAGGCTTGCAGTAATGAAGCTGCTAGTCCGGACCAGCAGTAGGTGGCTGCTTGTCGGCCTCTCCCTCTGTTCCTGTAGCTGCTGGCGCAAAAGCTCCTTGCAGTGCAAACCTAGCCGACAGATACTTGAGGGTATTTCCTAGCACCTCCTTCTCTATTTCAAGCCGCTCCACAGTACTATCCAAAGACAGCAAAGCCTGCTGCTGCATGTAGTTGTCTAACAGCAAAGATGCTACAAAGAATGAGAGCCTACTGGGATGAAGATCTGTCAACTCAGGGGGGTTCAGCTCCGCTTCGGTGGCCTGCATGCATTCAAGCAAATGTCAGGGGTCCCTGCAGGTAGGAACACACCCACAAATGGAAAGCATGCATCGACATGAATTTGCATGTGGTTATCATTACACCCATCAAGTGTTTGAACAGCCAGATCCTGAGTCAATTAGTGCTCACCACACTCATGCAACAATAGCCACGAGAACAGATGAGCAGCCAGCACAGGCACTGCAGTTACCTTGATCTTCCGCATCTTGACATTTAACTCAATCAGTTGCTTGACAATTGTCACAAGATCGGCTGCTAGCTGGCGAGCCTGCAAAGTCACACCACATTCAGACACAGTTGGTCTTGTGATAACAGTGTTGAAGTGATGCAGCAGCAAGCTGATTTGCAATAGGTCAAGGGAGTGATCAACTACCAGCATGCACAACCTTCATGACGGCTTTTGCTCAGTACAGCAAGCTGTATTGCACAAGTAAGTGATGAATGACCTGAGGGCTAGTGTCATCCTCCTCTGGCATCATTTCAACTTCAGCTATCAGCACTGGCTGCTTCTGAATGACCTTCATGATCTTGTACCTTTCAAGGCCTGCATGGACCAAGCAGCATCAGAGCATGCTAGATGAAAGCTGGTTTCACATGCGTTGGATGGCACAGCAGCTGCATACCTCTGTTGAATGTTGTGATTTGGCCATCCGGCAACTGTTGGTGACCCTCTATTTTGAGAAGAGTGCCAACCTGGGAAACACCGCCTTCAGAATTCACATGACTAATCCCAAATTTTTTGGAGCCACAGAATGGGCTTTCATGATTGATCAGGCCATCTTCAACCCTGCATGCGCAGCATCTGATTCAATGCTCCTGTGTGATTGTATTTTCATGACTTGCCATAAGCTAAAGCATGCACGCACCCATCATCGCCTGCCAGTAGTGTGCTGAACAATACTCTGTACCTATGCAGTCAATTAAGTGTCAGCAACAAAACTTCCTCTGATGGTCTGACAATACGCAGAAGTTTAGATGCAAACCTGGCCTCAAAGATGTTGAGAGGTGTCACAGCACCAGGTAGAGCGACCATTCCGAGTGGAAAGATTGGAATTTGCTGAATGTTGCGCTGCCGGCTTGAGCTGCTAGCTTGCGCTACCACTCTGAGTCGACTACAGGTGTTGTGTCTTTGCTTGCTTGCGAAGTGCGAACTCCATACCATACTTTTTTGTATGTGGCAGGCCTCACGACCAGGCAGACAGTGCTGGCAGGATCTTGGCATACGGTTGGGGTGCATTGTACCTCTACGGCGACTTTGACCAAGATCGCTAGCAGCCGAGGGTTGTGCTGGAAGACTAGATGTTTGCATGTTCAGTTGTGGTCGGTGACCTCAGTTACGGGACGCGCGCTGCATCCGCAAACGGTTATAATCTTTCAGAGCACTTGCCAACGATCAACAGATGAGTGCCAGACTGCGAGAGCATATGGTGCGTGGGCAGTGTCAGCTTTCAACACCGGTGTTTATGCAATGCATAATTTGCCATGCTGCATGCAAACCTGGTCAAAGTCAGTGTTGCTTGTGAAGACTCTGCACTCAGTTGTGTCAGTGACATAGGTATGTCATCATGATTATGCCGTCTTGACAGGCTGTTCATGGCCCTTGAAATCATCAGAGCATGGAATTACTTTAGTCACTGCTGCAGTCAAACATGTAGATCAAGAATATGGAACTTGACCTGCGCACAGAATGGACATCAGGACATTGCATTGCACTCATTTCATCTCATAGGGCAGTTGATATATATGCCAGCCTACATTGAGTTTGGGTCAATAACTCGTTTGGAAAGGTCAACACAATTGGCATCCCAAAGATTTGCTGGTGCTGGTGTCAGCCTTGGTCCCGCCAGTGCTGCTGTTGGTGCTATGTGTATACATGTCCAATGCCAAGATGGCTGGCACGGCATCAGCAGCTGTGTCACGGCTGCTGAAAGGCTTTGCATTTAAATGCTGTGCTTGCGAAGAGTTAAAGCATGGCCATGTCAAGACATTTTTCTCAGGTATTGGGCGCAGCAATATCTTGTAATGCGCTCAGTGAAAATAGTATTAAAGTTCCTCAGCAGTATAGGGCATTATCACTGAGGTAATCGCCATTTCTTTTCCATCTATCTCTACGCCACCATCAACCACAATTACTCTAATGACACCCCCATCCGAAGACATGTCGCCAGCATTGGTCACTACAGCTTTGAATTCCTCATCTTGCTCAACAAGCTCATCGTCTTCAGACACCCAACTTAGGTCAGACAAGCCTGGAACAGTATGCCCAAGAAACAAAGCCTCCAATGCATTTGCTTTACGCAAAGCCTTTTCTGCCTTTTCCCCGCCAAGCCAGGCATCCGGTGGAGGTCCTTGATTTTTAAGCGCTGTGTAGTCTTTGGTATGTCTGATAACCCACTCGGTTGCCTTGGTGACAGCGTTGGTATCGATAAATCTCATGACGATCGCACCCTCAAGTCCGTGTTCCATGCACTGCCAATTTGCAATTCGTTGCACTTCGTCACCGCACGTCCTTGCTAAAGTGCTTGTCAGCAATTTAGCTGCCTTTGCGGCTCTGCATTGGTCAGAAGGCGCAGTGGCGGAGACAAAGTGAACTGCGCTCATTCCGCGAGAAACTGCTGGCTTAACAAGCTACAGGTCTGCTAGACAGTGGAAGGATGACGAACACCCAGACATCTGTGCCATGCTGCGCTGCTGAGCACAGCACGGGGGCGTGAAGAAGACTAACCGACAACAAGAAGGAAGCCGTGCCGGAACTTTTACGTCTGCAGTCTCAGCGTGAAGCTGCACCACAGCGAACACAGTAGCCGCAATGCCACCCCGCAGACAGATCGCTGACAGGCCAGACCGAAAGCAAGATGTCAAGTCCTTCCTTAAGAGCGAGTATTATGACGAGAGGAAGTACGCCGCTAATTTGGTAAGAACAGGTTGTCCCTGCTTTGCTGTGTCAGGTCTCCTCGCCTAGCCGTCTCAGTGTGCTTGCAGTCTCTCCTGAAGGCCGTTGCACTCTTTGCGGGGTCTGTCGTCGTGATGCGGAACTTCGGAGACGTATTTGCGATCTAGGTCAGCGTTTGTGAACAACCTGCAAGACCAAAGAGTGTACTTCCCAGCAAAACGACAGCAGCTCATCAAATGGTACCACATCAAGATACCGGCGCAGGCGAGGTACCGCGAAGAGACAGCGCACTGGCTGGTGATGAGTCCAAAGAGAGCCTGAAAACACTTTTGTAATAGCATGTCTGCCTGTGTCTATGTGTCAAACATGAGAAGTAACATTTGTCCGCACATTGCAAACGTCGTTTCAGTTCATCCTGCTGAGAATCAGTGTTGCTGTGAGTGTTCGATGCTCAGCTGCAGGCAGGTTGAAATTTAGCATGTTTGGCGAGGTGCGCATGTACAGTCACTGTTGAAGCCATCTGGTCCACAACAACTGCTAAATGTAATGTTCTGGCCTTGCTTGCTGGCAGTCCAGTCCCACACATTGCTTTCGGAAGCAAACTTGCCAGTGGGGTCAAGCTCCTGCACACACATCATGTTGTCAGCGCACTGCTTGACCATTGTCTGCAGTGTTTTATGTGAGTGCATACTGACAGCAACTAACACCTGTCATAATGCTACACCGGTTACACCATGTTTCTGCAGACGACAGTATACTGTAGTAGCTCAGGCAAGTTAGACAATGATGCCGCGTACCTGAACTGCACATCCAAAGTGGCACCAGGTTTCTGGCAAGTGCACACTGCCATCATAGCAAGGCTCATGCTCTGGCCATCCTGCCTTGCCCCAGTGCATTCGAGCCTGACACTTGTCATGAAACAGGCTGATCACCGTCTGCACCATGCAACACGCCTTGTCAGCAGAGTTTACAGTGCAAGAAGCATCATGCGCAGCATATTGAGCATGACATCTGGCAGCTGTTGAGCAAAACACTTGCAGCACTGGATAACGTACATTACGCCCTTGTGTGGCACGCATTGCAGCATGAGCAAAGAGTGTGGTGCACGCCTTACCTGAAACTGTGTGTTTGGCTGGCCAGTGGTGTGAGACAGGTAGTCTTCCAGGTTGACAAACATGCACGGTCCGTCGGATGTAGGTGACAGGTACCCTGTCTCCTGAGATACAAATCTGATGAGGCCAGGTGTGCGGAACCCTTGCCCCAGCTGCTTGCTGTCAATCTCCCCAAGCACCTGCATCAATTTGCAACGTTAGCCTGACCAGCCTCACCATTTTGACAGCATGTGCTGTAGAGTGCAAGGACACAGTGATTGAGCATGCACAAACGTTGCTATTGCAAAGCATAAGTTCAGGAGACAACTCCATAGGAGAATGTAGGACGAGTCAGCTTATATGCACATGTCTGGCATCTGCAACTTGTAGAATGCATGGCTGATGGCAACAGACCATCTGTAAGCAGTCCCCAGCAATGTCCATGGGGATGGACACTTCGTATTGGTCATAGGGTGCAAAGTTGGAGCTGGCCACATTCATCTGTTCACTCTGGCTTAGATACGCACTGCATGACACAGACATTCCTCAGTTGGGATTGACATGACGTGAAGTCTACTAGTTCAAGCAAGCCCTTAGTGGACAGACAAAGGGGGAGAAAAAAGCATGAGAAAGAAGCATCTGCTGGCAAGAAGTATCCGTACAAATCTTACAAAAGCTGTGTGTAGATGGTTGAGAGACACTTTGACTTGTACGCACACATGCACTGTATGCAAACAAGCCAATGCATGCAAACCAATGTACACGCCAAAAACACAGGCTTGCAGACAGCTCCAGATGCCACTGCATGCTGAAAAATCTTACGGCAATGCCAGCAAAGCTACTGTCAATTGGTTGTCTACATCTGGTTGTTTGGTCCTGACTTACTTGCGAGCCTCGTACGTGCCTGGGGCCACAACTGACCGCAAGCCTGTTGCAAAAGTGTTGCTCCATGTCCTGCAGGATTTCACAAAGACTGTCATCATCAAACAGACATAACAAGGCTGCAGTGTATACAAACAGTCAATCTATTTACACACAGTCGATCTATTTAAAGACAGTCAATCCATTTACACACAGTCAATTAGTGCACCCACATTGGAGCATTTATTTGTGTCCAGGCATGGACATTATGGCCTTCTTGAATGCATAAATACATGTGTCCAAGCAGATCAGTCCATTACCTGATCTGCAGCAAAAGACCAAATACACAGACTGTATGTACGACATGCACGTTGTTTTGCCACAAGCCGACTGGCAACTTCTGGTAATGCAGTACTCACAACAGAGTTGGCTTACTGTGCATTGGCATTGATGAGGCCATTGGGAGAGACTGGCTGCTGCTCTTGCTGAGCATACGTGCCAACATCATAGTCCGGGCCTGCACTCACAACAGCTTATTGGAACATGCAAGGCAACAAACATACAACTGCGCAGATTGAAGGGCATTTGAACATGAAACAGGGTTACTGAGTTGCAGGTGAGGGGCAGATTCAGCACCACCAAGAGGCACCATTGCTGCTGAAAGCATTGGCTTTCAGCAGCAAACACAGCACTTCAAGGTCATCAGAGACTCCACCAACAGCAGCCAAAAGGCAACAACAACTGCTGAAAGGCACAAGTGCAACCTCATAGCCAGTCAAGATCCTCAGGGTCCAGCGCAGCAGCAGCTGAACAACAACACCAGAGAGCCTGACTGAAGCAGTCTGACTGGCCCTGTAACAGACACAAGGGCACCAACTCAAGTGCAGGCAAGGCTTAAATGGCTGGGTGTACCATCTTGGGCAGTGACTTCAGGAGTAGTGTTGGACGTTGCATTCTGGGGCTGCTCCTCCAGGCGCTGGTAGTCCACGCGCCACAGATCTCCAGTTGGCACAAACCAGAAGCACTGCATCACATCATTCACAATATCACATCACCTGGATGTAACTGCTTAGACATCATTGGGTGACCAGCTCAGGTCACAAAGCAACGCAGTGTGTAAGAGCAGACAGGGACATTCAGCCGCATTTTGAGCGACTGAGATCAGGCTGCGCTGTGTTTGGATCTGGATTTTGCCATGTGTACAGTGCTTATGTTGTGACTTAACAAGGGCGTTTCGACATGAAAGGAGCAGAACATGCTCTATAGCAGCAGAGCCAGGCGCCCTCTACCTGTGTCTCGTTCAGACTATGCAGTGCAGTCCAGATGGCTTCTGAAGAGCCTGTCTGCTTGGCCTGGGTGTAGGCGTCCTGCACCTGCTTCACCTGCTGGGCAAACTGGGCCACTGTCATGTCCTGCTCAGCACGCTGCACTGCCTGCTGGGGCACAATGCTGAGGCTGAGCTGCGTGATGACTCCCAAGCGGCCCACACTGACCTGCAACACCATGCAGCCAGCAGTCCCTCAGTGTGATGGCTTGTCGTCAGCACAACTTCGGTGCCTTTCGCGACCAGCTCTTTTGATCTGTAATCCTGCTCACACCTGGGACTGCTATGCATGTTCTGCGCAGAGGCTTTGAGCAGTTAACTTGTGCCAGTTGAGGGGTTGCGTGCAAGCCACAGCATTGCCAGGGAAGTACAATGCTGGCAAAATGAGCCATGCTGACATTGTGTGGGCTTTTGACCAGCTGAGTGGCGTGCAATGACCAGGTAAGCAGCAAGTGTGCACACAAATACAGGTTTGTCGGAGTTGATGCTACATATAGACGTGACGACTTGCAGTGGCAGGGCACCATTGCATTTTGTCTGAGCACACCTGCATTGCTCTCCACAGGTGCTGGTTGCTGTGGGGCGAGAAATTGGCAAGTGTACCATTGGCCAAGACAGCTTGTATGGAGGTGACCTGCAGGACAACAATCGCAAAAGGAATAAAAGCATGTCTGATGATGCCAATACATGAGCTTATGGTGCCAGGTCAGTGTCAGACAAGTGACACTAACATGCACTGATGCAGTCAGCAGCACATAGAGCAGCATGACCAACATACAAATCCTGCTGGTGCAACCTCCAGAGAATCAGCTAGGTCTTGCATGATGCAGAGCTAAGCTACCGAGAGCAGCTGCATGATCGTGAGAAATAGTATGGTAGTCAAGGCTTGCCTGGTTTGATAAACTGCCATGCAAGAAGGAGCTGCCATGCGTTGCAGTGGCCACTGCTCCACCAATGGTCTGGTCAATGAACCAGCTGAAGGCTGGCAGGGTGTACCCCTGGGGTGCCTTCTTGCTCCTGACAGCAAAACACACATTCCTCATGCTCGGAACGATGTCAGGCAAGACTGCATACAGTGTAGAGGGTAGTGCAGTGTGCTGAAGCTCACAGCAAGATGTACAAATCAGCTGTATTAATGAGATGTGCAGATAATAATAAAGAGGTAAGACCTAGAATAAGGCGAGTGAGAGTTGAAACTCAAACAGGTAGGTGGACTATGGCAATGTACAGCGCAAGGTGCTCACGAGTAGTTTGCAAGATAGTCTAGCAGATCACGCTGTGGGACTCCAGCCTGCACTGTTACGATGCCAGCATCCTCATTGACGATCATTGTGGCTTTCCCTGCAGCATCTTGGCTAGGGTTTTCAATCCTGCAGGACAGGGCAGTACACTCACGAGGTGCAACATGATGAAGTACTGCTCGCTGTCAAGCATCAGCAGCAACGACATAATGTGAAGAAAAAGCTCACTCAGTAAGGGTGCTGTTCATTTTGGTCAGCACGATATTGACCGAGCTGCTGTCCGCGCCGCTGCAGAACTGTTGCTGCCACCAAGAATGGCCAACACCGACCGCTTTGACGTGGTCATATGCTTGAATTTGCGCTTGCAACTCTGAGAGAGTGCTCGGCTTTCCAACCACCACGTTGTTGTTGCACTCGAAGTACCCTGCAGCGCGCTTGAAATTTTGTACAACAGGAGACCGCCACACGTGCAAATGACAAATGTGATATGAAGCCACCAAGAAAGAGCTTGTTGCCAGGAGTGCTTGCATGTCGGTCGGCACTGATCAAAACTCGGTACCGAGATCTACCTTGAAAGTTTGCAAGTTTGCCGGGTAATCCGCATCCATCTGGAGCTGCTTGGTCTGCGTTCACTTCGCAGGAATGCACGACAGTGATTGAGATCATGCATAAAGTGCAGATGACACAGGTTGCGGTGACTGGAGACATGGCGCTTGCAGACCAACGTTGCAAAGCCGTTTAGCCGCGTAAACTGCTGCATATCGACCAGAGTTGCGGTTCTTGTAGGCTGCACAGAGAGGCACAACTCCAGCTGTCGTGAGCGCATGCTCTTGGACCCTTTAGAGGGAATGGTAGACGATTGCAGGTCCGAGCAAAGCGGCCAAGTGATTGCCTTGTGACTGCCTTGTGACTAACACATTAGTCATTTCAAGCCTTTCTTCTGCTCATTAAGGCAACCGCATTGACAGAGTGCGCATAGCACATCTGCCGTTGTGGGCTGCAGAAACCATATCATCCGTTTGTTTGCACGAGTCTGACACTCTGCCTGGAGCTGCTTAGGCAGTATCTGCTTGGATCAGCAGCATGGATTCAAATAAAGACTTCGCCAAAAGTAAGCGAAGAGCAACGCAGAGGCACAAGCCTGGTCGTGGCGGATATGGTGCTCGCAGAAGCACAGCTAAAGCTGAGCTAGGTACGAACGAAGAGCGGTATGTATTGCTCGCTGAGCATACCGTCTGCGTTTCATCTTTTCAGCAGCTCCCCCTTATGTGGCTTGTTTTGCGCGCAGATATCAAGAAGACAGCCAGCCTTCCATTGCAGCTGGTGGTAATGTGGTTGTCCCGCGGTCGCAGGGTGCAGACATAACGTCTTTGCTCCAGGAAAACCTGACTGAATTCAGGCAAAGGTATTTACTATTGGTGCTGAGCAATGTGCTCATTGTGGAGCCTTAATTTTGCATTGGTCTTGTGTCAAGTCTGTGTATCCAAGGATGATTTGACATAGTTGCTGCTGTTGCAGGGGAACCTTCTATGATGATGCTGAATCGTTGCCAACACCCACTGGTCAAGACACAAGCACAATGGTCAGTCTACTTTCACCTGCTGGGTGTCATGCTCAACATGAATGCACGCACCTCTTTGCCACAGCTACACCGTGTAGCCTACGCGAACAGCAACAAAAGCCAGTGCATCATGTTCAATTGCAAATCACCTTTATGTACATTAAGCTATTTCTTTTCTGCAGGACCTGAACATCGACATGCAGGGTCTTGCAGACAGTCTGGTCAACCTGCCTATCTGGAATGTGCTAGATCTGGATGCTGCTTTGTGCCAGTCGTTTCTGCCTTCTGCAACTCAGGAAGCAGCACCAGAAACCAGCAATCAACCCCTTGACCATTCCTCCAGAAATGCCGATCTGGCCAAGACATACACTAGCACGCAACCAAAACCACAAGATGCGTTTGACCTGGCTTCAGACCTGGGTTCTGCTGCTGTCAGCAGAATGACCCCTGCTCAGACAGAAGCTACAGCAACATCATCTGATGCTCATGCTTTGAACAGCCATACTGCCACAATACCAGCAGTGCGGAATCAAGGCTTTCCTCCTGCAGCTGCTGTACAACAGCAGCCCTTTGTAGATCACAAGGGCGCACATGCTCCATCCGAAGATGGTGATGCTTTGGATCTTGATGATTTGCTGAACACACCAAGCTCTATACCGCAGTCAGCATCAACGGCCATTGCCAAAGCCGAGCCACAAGATCAGGACAACTTGGAAGATTGGTTGAATAGCCTCTAACATGCAGCATGTCTGTCATGGCTCTTGTTGCACAACACCAACTCATGTAAAATATTCACTATCAGACCTGTTTCATAGATGTCTGCTACTCAAATGACACTGAGTTCTTGGCATGCCTGATGCAAGAATGCAGTTCAGTTCTGTCTTGAACGCCATGCAGCTTCTTTCATCTGTGGTGGCAGGAAACCACAACATATAACGCACATTTCCTGTCCAATGCGATGTTGCCTGCAGTGACAACTTTCGACTCCCTTGTGACCAATGACTGACTGTGGTGTTGATCAGATGGCTTGCACAGGTCGTTCTGGTGTCACTAGCACCACTGCACCTGTAAGAGGCATCAAGTGTTGGTAGGCAAACGGGCCTAACACAACCTTACTTGACTGCATACTGTATCAGATGCACTACCCCTATGATCCAGGCACTTTACCAAGCTCTGCAAATTAGTGTATCCTTGGGAAAGTGTATCTGAGATCCAATCTATCAAGGAAACGGGCCATTGTGGATCAAACATATCATTTTTTGGTACACTTACCTTGAAGGCATGCTGTCAGAACTATGCTGCTTGCTGAGTGCCTAGCAGCTGGCACCCATGGAAGCACTGTGGGGCTGACGTACTCCACGGAACATGTTTTGCCTGCACCAGCCCCACCATAGCAACATTGAGGGGGCGACATCACACACCAAGTCAATTCAATAAAACTGCAACACAGCTCAGGTTGACATGCCAGCTGTGCTACACAGTACTATCAGCTACAGCACAGCATGAATGATGACAAGCATCCTGCTGCATGCCAGTCAAGCTCCACAAGGACGGTAGTTCACCTGGAGCAAGCTGACTATTGACAGCACAGCCCTCCAGACTGACGCTGCCCTGCATGACCAGTACATGCGAGGTCTGCTGTACAGTCTGCTGTGGCTGCAGCACCACCAGGTGGCCATGCCTTGCATCCTGCCCAATCTGCTGCTGCATATGCCCTGCCTGGGCCCTAACTGATGCCATGGACCTTGGTGTCTCCTGACCAACAGTCACCCCCCCCAGGTGGAGATGTGCCCTCAACCATCAGGTCAACAGAGGGCCCCATGGACAGAATAGTAGGCAGCTGAGGGGGTCTTGAGGGGCGCACAGTGGGAAAGTGGGCACTGGAAAAGGAGGCAGGAGATGCCATGTCTGAAAAGCTGACTTGACTCGGTCTTGGCTGAGCAACGGCTGCAATGGGTTGAAACTCCATTTGGCTGAGTGCTGAAGGAGACAGCAAGCCAGATGCGCCAGGACCTGAGTCACCAAGGGCAGAAGCTTGTGCAGCAGCTGCCAAGTCAGCTGTCATTCCACCTACTGGTAGAGCCTGTCCCATGCTTGCTGTTGCCACTGCTGGGGACTGGAAGGGCTCTGCACTGTGAAAACTTGTATGCTTGCCCATCACAGGGTCAAAGGCAGAAGCTGCTACAGCGCTGCCAGCATGCCTGGCTGCAAGACCCACAGCCAGCTGAGGGTTGTCTGACAAGGCTGGCAGCCTGGCATGCGCTCTGAAGATGGCCAGCAGCTGTGCTGTCAGGTCTGGAGCCAGGCGAGCTAGCAGGTCCTGGGCTGCTGAGCGGTACAGCTCCAGCTGTACATGCTTGAACCCTGTCACATCGCCTGCAACTGAAACGCTGTCAACTGGCAACCTATGGCTCGTGTTGTGTAGCCAGATATGATGCTTTATTCGAAATCTGCCATCTGATAATTATAGACTTGTTGCAAAACTGGATTTCATGCGAAAATTGTCTGCATTGTATGTGCATGCACATTGGAGCTTGACAAGGCCAGATCTGCATGACTTCAAAAGTGTACCTCGTGGTGCTTGACACATGGCAGATGAGAGCATGCAGCAGCATGGAAACTTATCACATGCACAGTGCATCTGGTATTGACCAGTGCAGCCTTATGGCAGCTTGCAGGGACATATAAACAAAGCACTGTGCAACACCAGATGCACTGTGCAGAAAACTGGTCATATGCACTGTGCAGGAATGTTACCAGATGCACGAGCTTGGATGGTCTGCAGGGCTGAAGGGAAGAGGTGGTACACCAAAGCGCCCTTGCCCAGGGCGTTTCCCTCAGCCACAGCTGTGGCCTGCCCTGGCAACTTAACACCTGTCAAAGCTGTGAACAGGCCAAAAGTGGCACCTGCAACCGTCAGAAAAGCTCATAGATAGCACACTGGCTGGTGATGAGTGCAAACAGAGACTGACAACACATTTATGATGTACTGTCTGCCTGTACCATACCTTCAAACAACTGAATGGATCGGCACACAACAAGCTTGCAGCTTCTGCTCATCATACCAAGTACGGCAGGCAAGACCAAACAGACCTGCTCCAAGGAAGGCATCCTCAAAGGCAACTCCATCCCCACTCTCACAGGCCACTCTGACAATGCCGCTGATGACTACAAACGCTCCCCCTGCCTCCCCCTTAGAGCGTAAAGGCTGCTGCTTATGCCCCATTTTCAAGCGCCCATGCTGCAACAGGACCTGCAGAATGAAGTGCAACACATCTTCATCTTGAACATTGTGACTGCAGATGGCTGCTTTGTCTGACTGTTGAGATACTTGCAGCTTTGTGAACAGCTTTGTGATGCACACTTGGTAGTCCATGTTAGGACATAGCAGACAAACTCTGGCACAACAGCGGAAGAACAAGCCGTTGATGTTCCATAGTATATGAGCGATTTTGGCCAAGGTCAGGGGGGGTGGGTTCACCTCCAGGACTTGGGGTGGGGAATGCCTCATGAAGGACAGGTTGCGTAGCACCCCAGCCACACTGGGGGTCCTCCAGGTGGGTCCCATGTCCACCAACTGCCGCTCCCGTTGCTGGATGGGCCTGCGTTATCCACATAAAATAATAAATAATAACAACAGTAAAACTTAATAATAATCATGATGATAATAAATAATGATAACACTATCTAGCTCATGATGAGCTACGTATGTGCATATGTCACAAGACAGAGCAACACAGAGAGTACTGTGAGGACTGTCCCACAATCAGAAAAGTCAGGGAGCTATGAGGCAGCTGCAGCCCTCCTTTTGCAGATTGTACAGGTGACCTTGAGCTGTCATGCATCGAGAGCAGACTATACCTGATGCAGTATGTGACTGTCATGCACTTGTTGGGCTGTTGGCCACTTGAGAGCGGCAAATGTTCACCACAAATTTGCTGCACAGTTGTATCAAACCCATCTCAGCCAAACATAAAGCCTTTTGTTTTGTCTGGTTGACATCAGCAGATCAGCTGCAATGGCTTTTAGCGCAGCACATTGGCAGTGGCGGAAGCTGAAAGAAAAGGAAAAGACTACACTTCTCGGCTTCAAATAAATGAGCAGCGAAAGTATCGAAAGAAGGTGACCTGAGCAGGTGGCGACCATCATCCTCAGCCACAACAGCAGTCTCCAGCAGGTGGCTCACATACTGGGTCTGCTGGTGCAGGATGGCCTGAGCCGCCCTGTGGCTCTGGATGGCCTGGAACCTCTGAGGAGCCTCCACCTCCCTGGCTATGATGAATGCCCAAGCCTGTACACACACACAGCTTGTTCTAAATGCAAGCAAATGTTCAATGAGCCGCAGCGTCACACATGTTGTGCTTTGCATGATGTGTTGGTGTTGGAATGCGACAGCGCTGCTAGGAATCAGATGCTGGCGCTCACAGTTCAGGACCAATGGGAAAAGCTGTGGATCTACTACTGAAGAACAAGCTGAAGCTTTGGTTCAATCCACCCTAGGGTTTCAATGCCCCTAGGGTGGAGTTGTTTGGCGTACACAGCAAGCAGCTGTTGGGACAAAAGAGACTTGCTGTAACTTGAGAAACCGTAGCAGCCCTGGTTGGCTTGTTGAGAAAGTGTCACCTACCTCTCACACTCATTAGTCAGCAAAAGTACACACTGGAGTGTGTGATTGCTGACAACTCGGACTGACTACCCGATTCATGTACTGAACTGCACAACAAACAGTACAGCCACACCATGAGAGAGCTGTGCATGCATGTGTGCGTGTGTACCTTCTGGCTCTGCTCATGCACCTCAGTCAGCAGCTGGTGTGAGGGCCTGTGGCGCTGCAGCCACTGCACTTGGTGGGCGTAGGTCAGGCTCAGCATCAGCTCCATGGCCACCTCACAGGCCAGCAGCAGGCGCTTGCTCAGCTGCTGGGAACCCAGGGCAATGCAGCGTGACAGGGGCCATAGCAGACGAGGGTGGGGCCCTACTGCCCTGCGCAGCTTCTGGTGAAGGCGATGCAGCTGGTATACTGCCCTGGCCAGCAGCTTCACCCCCCAAGACCCCCTGCAGTCCCTGCAAGGCCAAGGGGTCAATGTCAGGATACCTGGTACTTCAATCTTGTGCCTGGCGTTATAGCAAAGACAGCTTGCTTGTGATAGTTGCACTTGGCAAGCAGGTCACAATCCACAACCCAACATCGGGCGCAACTGTACCTCTCAACAAGTCTCCACACGTCCAGTGGCTCTTCAGGATGCTCTGCAGCATGCTCAGCTGCTGTCTCACATGCATTGTCCAACACCCTCAGCCCCTGCAGATGAGTGAAAAAGGCTTTGACAAAAGCTGCTGTAGATTGTCTGCGACACCCAGACTGCTATTTGTCAACCAAAATAGTTGTGGCTCTGTCAGGACACAATGCTATATCAACATATGCCGGAACAAGCCTGTTACAATATCTCGATACGTCAACATCAAGGATCTGCAAGTCATGTGGCACTGGGTTGCCTGGAAATTGCTTGTGTCATACCGCCAGAAGTGTAGCAGGAATCGGAACCAACAGCATATGATGCAAGACACAGCAAGCTGGCTGACAGCTACTAGCAGGCGTTACAAGGGTACAACAGCATACGATGCAGATCACAGCAAGCTGGCTCACACCAACTAGCAAGCACTACAGTGGTGCAACAGCAACCAGGTGAGCCAAGCAGGTGCAAAGGAGAGATGGCAACCTCGCTAGACAGCAGACCATTGAGGCGCTTGCCATGAAGGTAACGCTTGAGGCCGGCAAGCAGGCGCACGCGCATGTCTGCCACTGCCAAGTCATCCCCCTCTGACCCATGATGGCTTGATGGACCCTGCACCATGTGATGTCAACTTATTATTGATTAAGTCGTGATAGGCCTATTGTGCATGGCATAACCCGAGGGTTGCCACCATAGATTTACAAACTCTGCTGAGATTAAGGCCCTACCCCATGAGGGGGCATCAGCTCTTGAGGTGTGATGCCAAATGAGGACAAACACCTCTGAGATAGCAGACGGCGCTGTATGCAAGCCACACTATGTCAAGGTACCACGTGTCACACTGATGTAGCAGATCACAAGTTGCATCTGGACACTGTGTTCAAAGACTCAGCATATGATGCAGCCGGCCTTGAGGTGCTGGTGGTCAGGCAGGACTGTAGCAGCATCTTCAAGCACTTACATGGTGGCCAAAGGTTGATCCAGCCTCTGCAGGCGCAGCAGCATGGGGGTTGTGCGGGGTCACTGAGGGTGGGTGGTGCATGTCATGCTGGCTGCTGTGGCCTGGCCTCAAGCCCTTCAGCTGATCCAGCAGCTGCGCTGCAACACTGCCTGCACTGCCATGCACTGTGACCGAAGCACTGGACCGTTCCACATGCTGTGAGATCTGAGACCTGGCTGCCTTGTGGAAAGGGCTCTCTCGACTGACAGAGGTAGCAGTTGGGCTGACTCTGCCTTCTGCACTGCTGGCAGGTGCCTTTGACCCCGCTGAGAAAGACTTAGACCTCAAAGCTGAAACAGGGACTTGAGCGTCACTCCCTTTGGAGGTGACGCTTGCACGCCGCAAGCTTCCTGCTGACAAGGCATCAGCCGAAGGTGCAACTGCAAGCTTGGCTGAAGCCTGTGACTCCATGCCTGGTTGCTCAGCGGGATCAGCAGCTGCAGGAGCAGCTTCAAACCTGACAAAGGCCTCAGAGCCCTTGCGTGTGTGCTTGGCAGGCATGGTGGATGCAGGGACAGGTTTCAGGCTGTCTGCAATGAGCTGCTTGTCATCCTGCTGGAGTGTGGCAGCTGGCTGTTGCTGATTCACAGGCATTGGCATAAACAAGCCATTGGCCAGTAGCAACAGCCTGGGCCGCTTCTCACTCTTGCTCTTCTGCCTAAGGCTGCTTGTCCCCAGCGACTTGCCCTGAGGTCCTGTAGGGATTTCCATGTCCTCTTCTTTTCTGGGACTGGCAGAACCATCTGCCACCACAGAGACTTCCAGCAAGCCTGGATCACTGCGGGCCTGATTAGGACCAAACAGGCCCTTGATTGCGCCAGTAAAGGTGTCAATACCTGCCTGTACAGCTGCAACAGCAGAACTGGGCTCTGCCTGTGTTTGGTCAACCACCAGGGCAGTTGCATCTGCATCCACTACCGCAGTGTCTGGAAGGTATGGTAGCTCATCAATAGCATCATCAGCTTCTATTGCAGCTTCTGCTGCCACAGCTACCGCTGCAACTGCTGCAGCCAGATTGGCCTCATCTACGGTCCCCTGGAAAGAAGTGCCTTGGTGACTAAGGGCAGCACTGTTGCTACCACTGCTTTTGCTGCTGCCACTGCTGCTGCTGCTGCTCATGTTTGAGGCGTCCACAGAGCTGCCTGCTGCACTGTTAGAGGCCTTGCTCCAGTATGCATTTGGATCATATCCTTGCCCTACAAGTCAAATCAATGTCGAAGAAATAGTCCATTCAAAGATTGAGCACAGAAGATTCCAATAAGCTCACATGCGTATGGACCACTGCTGTGTGTTACAATACAGATTTACTGATAACAAGTGGGTGACTATCGGACATGGATACTCTGAGGCTTTGAATCATGCTATGACTACTGTATGCAATCAGCTCGCATACTGACGAGACCAAAGAACACTGTAACAGCTTTTGCTGCTTGAGTGAAAAGACACAGACCAGGATGGTTCTGCCAGTTTCTGCATCATGAATACTAGATTGCAGCACTTGTATAACATGCAGCTGCAGCAATCATTCTGCTGTATAAGGATACTAATGATGACAAACACACAGGGACATACTCAGGGCACAGAGCAGCTACAGTGAGTCCTGTTGCAGCTGGTCAGATATGGAAAATGAATACATAAACAAAGCTTCAGGATCTCAGTCTCACCTGGGGCTCCCCTGTGACTGTGGGGCGTGAGGGTGCCAGGGGTTTGGGGTGCAGACCGATCCTCCTTCAAAGGCTTCTGGCTCCACACCCATCCCTTCAACTTTTGCATCCAGCCCTGCTGCTGCGACTGGGATGCCTCAGGGTCCAGGAACTGCTCATACGCATTGTCCATGCTCACATGCTCGGCCACCAGACTCCAGTCAACCCCTGAAATGGAATGTAGTGCATTCAGCACATGAAGTGCGATCTGACATGCAGTAGATGTTTCCTGTGACACAGACATATCATTGGTGCAAGCATCAGAGGCAGGACAGCTCAGTGTTGCTCACGTGAAGCTAAGCAGCTGAGCTGATGTGACTTGTCGGTGAACAGTGGCAAGATGGTAAGGCATGCAGCAATGTGAAAAAGATAGTGCAGCCTGTCATCTTGGCAAGTGTATAGTATGGTCAACACAGCAATAGTCCACAAAGTTGACGTGATCGTGACTCGTCATGTACTCCTATGGCGCAGCAGTTGATTGTACAGAGATCAGACTCCTTGCATACTTGTGATACTCCCAACAAAATTTATGTTGATACCACTACCAAAAGAGTGGGTTGCACATTGCCTGACCTCTGAGCATCTCATCTGGGTCATCTTTGAGCTGCTGCAGGCCCTCCTGCTTGTGAGCAGCCAGAGCTATGACTGCCTTGCGCCGCATGCGCAGCTTCCCCTCAGGAACTGCATGCACACTCACCTTGAACCTGGCCAAGCAAACCTTTGTCACATCGAGATGGCCACACTTGCAGTCTGCTGCAGTTGCATGAGTCAAACAAGACACATTGCATACATCATTCAGGCAGCGTTATCGCGCCCAAGAAGCACGTGACGGTGCCTTGTCAGTAGCAGGCAATGGAGGTCTTGATGAAACAGCAGCTTGCATGCACCAGCTTGGAACATGAGCACTCTCTGCAGATGTCAGCTGACGTTGCAGGCTAACCTGTGTTGAGACGTGTGATACGCATAATCCATGGCAGCATGGGAGCATTGATGATGAGTGAGAGCAGCACAAAGCCTGCCACCCAAAGCACCAGCTCCGCTTTTATCATCTGCACAGCATAACACCTAGTGTCAAAACAGCTGTTGCATACCAGGCCAAACTTCTGCTGACACAATCAATGCCTGGCACGCTTCACTCAGTGGAGATGCCATCAAGACTGGCACATCACGCTATACAAACCGGGTGGTATGCGCAAACATGATGTAGGAGACATGTCATATGGCAGAAGAGTGGTCAATACTCGAGCGTCGGGTGTAGTTGTGCTGCTCTCTGTGACGAAGGCCTGCGCCATGATGAGGCTGACAGACCCCCTCAAGCCCGCTATGGATGCAAAGACTACCTCCTTGGTAGACAAATCCCTGAACCACCAGGATATATATTGTACATATTGTTATATGTATTACTTGTATCATGTTTTGGCTTACTTACGGTACTCTCAATCAGACAGCAGCATGCAACATCTGGTTGCAATCATGATGAGGACAACACAAAGCATGCACCTTGCTCTAGAACATGCAAAGCATACGTCAAGCAGGGTGCAGCTAAAGTCTTGTTTGTCAGCAGCAAAAAAACTTTTTTTGAGCGGTTGGCTGACGGTAAGCCTCACCTGTGCAGCAGCTTGAACAAAGGCCGCAGAGAAAAGATGACTATGAATCTGATGCAGTTGAAGACAATGTAGATGAGAGGCAGACGCCACAATGCTGCTGCCGCTTCTGATATAGGTGAGTTCAGATACAGATCCTCAGTGGATCTGCAATATTTCAGATTGCATTTCATTTCACATGCTGAAGACCAAATGTGGTTAGTCACACATGATTTGCAAGAAACAGAATACCATGCAATACTGGTACATTGATGAGATATAGCTTGCTATTGCAATTTGCCCAGGTTGACAGCCTAGTGAAAGAAGCATGCCAATGATTGAGAGGATGCTGTCAATTCCTGTTGCGGCTGTGAATAGTGCCATGAATACATGCAGCGGCACTGATAAGGCGAAGGGCAAGCATTCAATGTTCACCTGACTACAAAGTTTACACACGACACACCAGAGTAGAAGAAGACGATGCCATTCACCAGAAAGGCAAGTGACTCATAGAAGGAGTCAAAAGCTCCTGACTCCAGAATGTGAACATCCATGTCCCAATTTGTTGTGTAGGCTCCATATAGTCCATATGTCACAACAGCGATGACGCCTGCAGCACAACATTTGTCAAGCACCCAGGCAGGTTTTGGCTGCTTCCAGCAAACACTAGCAGACCTGTCCACAGTAGGGCTGTGACATACGTTTTCGTATTGCACCCGTACCGTATGTGTATTTGACTGTACCGTATGGTGTATTGTACCCGTACCGTATGTGTGTTTGACTGTACCGTATGGTGTATTTTGTGATATATACGCGTATTTCGTATATACAGTGCGTATATACATGATTGCAGGGCCAGGCAGCCGGTATTTCACAGCCCTAGTCTACAGCACTCAAACATCCTAGAATTGTTGTCTATCACACCAGGGAGGCACACCAGGCAGGGGAAAATGTCAAAACAATATGAAGTCAGAACTATAAAGCTGTTGGAGCTTTGATCACAAGCAACTAGAGACTGCCAACACAGCAACTGGCAAAACGGCTGACCTGATACATTTGCTGGGCTGTTTGCCACATAGAAGGACAGGTAAGCAACAGCCAGAGTGAGGCAGATCTGTTGATCCCTGCCAGCATCTCTCTGACGCATCCAGCTCAGCAGCCATCGAACAGTGACACCAAATGCAAGGCCAATCAACATGCCGCCTGCACTCACACATGGCAAACTTGCAGTATTTGATTGTCAATGACGCTCGTGATTGTCAATCACGGCACTGCAACCTGCAAGGCTTTGCTGGATGGATGCAACAGAAAACAATTTGTGAGGAAGAGCTGACTAATGCTTTAGGACACGTGTTGCAAATTCTTTTGTTTGTCAATTCATACAGAATAGAGGCTTTACAATTTGGGCAAAAGACACAGCAGGATGTGAGATGCGGCATGATTGAGTTCAGCTTCTACAGTGCACAAAGTGTTTTGTTTGGCAGTTGAGCACATGCAAAAGTACAGCACTCACCGACAGACAACCAAATGATATTGCCGACAATGACCCCGAATTCATGTGCGCCCACTTTGGGTGGGTTGGTCTGTGACTGTAGGTCCTGAACTTCTTTCAGAAAGACCAGAAAGAGTGTGATTGAGGTGGCATCATTCAGCAGCGACTCGCCCTCCAGGACCACTTGCAAATGGTGTGGTCCTCCAGCTGCATGGTCAACTTGCTGTTGGTTGCATACTTTCAGTGTCAGGGGTATGCAAGTTCAAAGCTTGTATGTAGATGAACAACTTATGCTTGTTGGCCAGGTGATAAGCAGACTGGACTCTGTAGCAAGGCCTGTGAAATGCAATGCTTGAGCTTGCTACTTATGCAGCACGGACCCTGGACAGTGACAAGCATAGTGCCTCTGGCTATCAAAACAGGACCTTGACATTGGGAAGACTTGCCTGTCTTCATGGTGGCAACAATGGCTACAGCATCTGTGCTGGCAAGCATTGAGCCAAACAGGGCTGCATGGGGCCACTGCCAGCCGTGTGTATGAAGCTGAAAGATGTACAGCATGACAGGTATCAGCAGCGCACAGCTTCCTGCAACCACCAGAAATGCGAGCGCAATGCAATGCACTGCCACCTGCAAACAACCAGCTGAAGGTCGTCACTTGCCATGATGATGCTGTGCAATGATGAGTAAGGTGATTTGTGTGGTGCAGCTGTACCTTCTTGAAAAGGAAGAAATCGAGCTTGACAGCAGCATCCAGCAGCAGAGGTGGCAGAAACACATAGAAGAAAAGCTCATATGGCTCGATATTCAGCCAAAGAGACACAGAGTTGCCTAGGCGACCCAGGTTCCAAGGAAACAGTATGCCTTGCAGAGCTCCTCCTATGTACACGATTGCACAACGTCAAAAAAGGAACAGAAACACAGCAACAGTGGCCTGCTCAAACCCTGACCTGCCACAAGCACCATGAGATTGGAAAGACGGCCTTGACATATGCAGGCCACAACCACCGCAATACCGGCCAATAGAATGACATCATAGCCAGTATCTGGTACGATACACCAGTCATAGTTGTCTGCAGTGCACACGACAAGCTATTATTGAGTGCTAATGACTGCAATCTGTGCAATGTGACCTCGAGCGACATCAAAGTACTGCTCGTACCAGCGTCATAGACCCTATGAGAATAGGACACGGTCTGATTGTCGCAGACCGCACTATCTGATGACATAGCGCTTGATCCCGATCAACGGGCAGGTCAGCCTATCCCAGCGCCATGCGATCCCATTATGCAACGCCAGACGGAACCCTGTTGATCTCAATTTGCCAGTGTGCACTGCAGTGCGATCGGGTCTTCGTCGTCAATTTAATTTCGTCGTTGAATCTAAATAAATATGTGCATGCATTCCTCTTCTTCCTTTCCTTTGAGGTTCGACGCAAACTTTATTCAGAAGTTGGACTCGGCAGCGACTTCGGTCAATTGATCAATCGCTTGTTGTCGACCAGCTACCATGCAGCAAATTCGACATAGCCCATTGCGGGCCTGTCGCAGTGTCTGCAATTTCGCCCAAGTGTGAGATCGAGCCCAACATGAACGAGACTTCCACGACATATCCTTTCAAGCTATGGTTCGCAGCCACGTGTGCCTGGCTTGGGTCCCTGCAGTTCGGTTTTCACTTGGTGAGGGTCACTCGAATCCATTGTCGGCAACGCTTTTCTGTAGCAAGCAGCGCTAAAAGATCAAGCTCACACGCGCAGGGCGTCCTGAACACCTGCTTGTCCTACACCAGCACAGATCTTGGCATCACTGAGGCTAAGGGTGGCGCGGTTGTGACGTCAGTGTTGTTGATCAGCGCTGCAGTTGGCGGATTTTTTGCTGGCCAAGTCGCGGATGCCATAGGCCCCCGCAGAGCGTTAGTTTGGAACACCGTCCCTTTTTTTGCCGGGAGCCTCATGAGCGCAATCGCTCCAGACGGCAGCACAGGCTTCTGGGCAATGCTTTTGGGTGCGCATACCTCGGATGACAGACTGCCTGGTGTAGCTTTGCTTCAAGCTGTGACTGGTCAACTAGGTTGACTAATCATGGCCTACCACAGCGTGCTAGCTAACCTTGCCAATCTGGCAATGAAAAAGCACGTTGGCCTGTTGTGTGGTGTGACGTGGTGTCATTGCAGATCACACCCTTTCCTTGTGTACAATGCAGGCAGGTTTCTGGCTGGGTTGGGTGTTGGTACAGCGTCATTGGTTGTGCCGCGCTACCTGGTCGAGATAGCCCCAACTCCTATTCGTGGTGCTCTTGGAACTTTCAGTCAGGTGACACTTTGCACAAATGCATGTCAATCTGTTCTGCAGGAGGCGCTCTGCTGGCACCAATTGCATCATTGCATGCAAGCATGGCTGACCTGCATCAGAGGCACTGTAGCAACTCCAGCTTTTGATCAACAAGTGGCTGCTGCAGCAATGATGTGTGTCTGTGGCCTGCAGCTGTTTGTTTGCGTCGGTATTTTGATAGCATTTGCTATTGGGCTACCATATGACGGCAAGAAGGCCTTCTTGAAATTGGCTGAGCACCAAATAGCATGGTGGCGGGTCATGTTTGCAATAGGCCTCGCCCCAGCAACTCTGCAGGTGAGGTGTCGCAAGCATACTTTGCAACACTGAGCTGTCTTGTATAGATGACACAATCAAGCTTGCAGGCTCTCTTGCTCGCGTCAGGATCAACAACAATTGCGCTGATGTTCACCTTCTCTGCATACTCTACATTGCATTGAAGAGCCTCTCAGGATTTTTTGGCCTGTCTGCAGTCCCGTCTTCATCAACACACCTGTCTGTACACTGCATATGCTAGGGAAACTGTCTGTCTTTACTACAGCAAAACCTGCTGGAATGCCATTCTGAGTTTGGCAGCAATGGCTGATCATCTGCTACTTTTGACAATACAGTTTTTGCATGGACTGCAAGCTGTTGCTGCAACAGCTTCTGATGCATGCACTGGACTGGAACAAACGGGGTTCATTGACAGCTGTGTGGTCAGTATCTTTGCTGCTGCTCTTGGCACCACTACCTGGTGCCTAGCTTACTGCGTGTTCACCACCACACGACAGCTTTGGCCTTCCAGTTCAGGCCATTGGGATGAGCACTTGCCCTGAGTCTCCAATTTGGCTGGAATGGAAAGGCCACACCGAGGCTGCCTGGAGGGCCAAAGGCCAGCTTCAGGGGCAGAACCCGCCTGCCCTGCCACAAGTCACTAATCTGGGAGCAACCCACTTTGGTGATGTGGAGAAACAGGAGACAACCACCTTTGGTGAAGAAGGAGATGGGGCCAATGTACCTCTTAGGGGAGCTGCAGAAGAAGTATTCAGTAGCAGTGAAGCAGGGTCAAGTCACCTGGTAGGGCCACCTTGGCCCTACAGCTGTACAGCCTTTGACAAGGCTTGCTGCAACACTGCACAGCTTTCTGGCTGCCGGGCATCATATGTTCTCTGCATTGCCTTGATGCAGCTATACCACCACACCATCCTCAGAATAAATTACTTGAGTTTAGGTATGTAGCATGAGCTGACATGCAGTGGCTGCAGTGCAGGATGATGAGGAGTTGAGTGGGGAGGGGGAGTGGAGTGATCTGGTGCAGCGGCGGTACAGGCGCATGATGGTGCTGGCTGTCAGCCTGCCCCTGCTGCAACAGGCATCCGGCATCAACAGCATCACCTTCTATTCCTCTTCTGTAAGCTGCCCTGGGATGCTGCCCGTCTTGCTCATATAGTTGAAGAGGAGATTGTTACCACATGCTTGCAATATGTCTGTCTGCTGTGGGTACATCCTACACAAGCTATGTGCAATACATGGACTATGCAGTCAAGACTTGATTGCCTATTGATACAGGGCCTTTGGTCTGGTCGCACCACCAGGGTGGAATGTTGCTCTGACGTTCATTTAGTCCTTGTGTATTGCAATGCACATAGTTGGCATGTAATGCATGTGTCCCACTGCAATCATCACGCTGCTTTGTTGCAATGCTGTATGGACACAGTTGTGAATCGCCATGCAGGTGTTCACAAGAGCAGGGCTGAGCTCTCCTATCATAGGCAGCATCATCGTTGGGTGTGTGAATGTGGCGGGAACCGGGGTAGCTGCTTACCTAATGGACAAGACGGGAAGACGGCCACTACTCATTGCCAGTCATGCTGGGATGGCGATTTCCCTGATCAGCATCTCATTGGCAAAGTTCCTTCCTTGTGAGATGCTGCTCAGTTCTGTTGCCTAAATGTGTTTTGAGTCTACTTTCTTGTTGTTCCAACCTTGAGGAAGGTTGGTGGCAGCCCTGTCAAATGATACATAGCAGCAAATGATGCATGGTGTTGTGCTTGTTGATAAGCAAAGGCTGCTAATGGCAATGTGCATGATCATCCTGCAAAATGTCTGAAGGCCGCTGTGTTCTGCAGTGTCCAAGACGCTGGAAGGGTACATCTCGCTGGTGGCAATATTGGGGTCTGTGATGCTGTTTTCACTGGGTGTTGGACCCATACCTTGGTTGTACCTCTCAGAGATCTTGCCAGAGCGCATCAAAGGGCGTGCAGCGGCGTTATGTACTTGCCTGAACTGGCTTGCTTCACTAGTTATTGGATTGATCTTCCCAGTCATGCTTGAGTTGCTCGATATCAATGGCAGCTACCTTGTCTTTGCAGCTCTGAATGCCGCTGCTGTTGTGTTTGCATACACCTTTATGGTAGAGACAAAAGGTCGGTCGTTGCAGCGTATTATGCACCTGCTTTTAGACAGCCATACAGACTAAACATTGTTTTTTAGCAACCTGACACAGTGGTGATGTTCATTTGTCGAATTTTAAGGATATCCAGCTGTACAGTAACAGCACGCCTTTGTGAGCTTGCAGTGTTTACACTTCATCTGTGCATGAGTGCTTGATCATGAACCGTTGCACGTAACATGTTCACCATGCTTGTAACAGTGATGCTCAAACATGCAAGTTGCAGCCTTGAAGGCAATGCAAAACGTATGTGCAATATGTGTTGAGCATCAATGATATCAGAAAGTAATATCTGGCGGGGTTTTAGGCTTGTCTCTAAGAGCTACCATCTTGTCCTGCATCAGCTGCAGCTCCTCTTTCAGCTTTTCCCTTTGACTCTTCAGTGCTGCTACCTCTCCTTGCAAGAACTTTCGAGCTGATTCAGCTTTCTTCCAGCTCTCCGTCAGAGTCTGCCTGTCCTCCTCCAAGAAGCTGTAAGGTAAAACATGACTTCAGCCTTTAGCACAGCACAGCACAGCACAGCACAGCACCGCATAGCACCGCACCCAACAGCTACAAACTGCATGGCACAGTCGAAGATACTACAGCACAAATCGCCAACAGCCAGAACATGCACCAACAACATATGTCTCATCTGTGTGCCAGAGTCTCAAGGAATCAAGTTTAACGCGTTTGAGACCATAAAGCATTACTGTGTGAGTCACCTGATCTGCTCCTGCAGGTGTTGCTGAGCCTCAGCCGCCTGCAGCAGCTCCTTGTGCTCTGCCTCACTCTCAGCCTTGTACTTGTCCCTGTCGGCCTGAATGACCTGCAGCTGGCTTGCCAACCTCTGCTTGGCGTCATGCAGCGACTGGACAGCCTTCACTTGCTCTCTCTGGTACAGCTGCTCTAGGGCAGTCAGGCTGGAAGCTGCATCCTCCACTTGGAGGCGGCTGGCAGCTAGGCTGCTGCGCTCTGTGACTCCTCTCAGCTGCCTTACAATCGTGCCACGTTCCCTTGTGAGAGTCTGAGCTGTCTCTGGCTCTAGAGCCTCTTGTGCCTGTGAGCAATGGCTCTTTTCAATCCCATAATGTCTGTTTTAATTCAGGAACATCATCCCTACGCTGGGAATCTGAACATTGAGGGAACATTGGGAGTGAAGCATCGAGGGACGGTCCACAAGCTGGAGCTAGATTAGTTTGCACCAAGATACAACCTTTGTGCCATGCAATGGAAGTGGAAAGGTCAGCACCAGACCGCAACATCAACCAACAAACAGAGTGTGTTTGCTAGCACACATGGAAAGGTTGGCAGTAAGTAGCCTGCCGACGACTCCAGTGTTCCAGACTTGAACGGGCCCTATGCGTGTGTCCATGCTGTTGGAAGTTGAGTGCAAGCAAGAGCGCAGCACACTGACCTGCCAGCATACGTCACAGCATAACAGACTCTGTGAACCATCATGAACGCCAGGCCCAAGCCAAATTGACACACTTTGGATTGGAAGCAGGATGTAGAGCAATTTGGTGTCATACACGGCAAGGTCAGTGCATGCTTGACACCTGTTTTGCACGTGGTGACTGAGCATTGATCCCCAACCTAGCTCATCATGAGCTGGAAAGCGTTTTAACGAAAACGCTTTCCAGCTCATTGTTATTATCAATGTTGTTTGTTATTATTGTTAGTGATCCCCACCATGCACGACACCGCACCTGTTCTGCATATTGTAGCTGGGCGTCAATCTCCACCATGCGCTGCTGCAGTTGGGCTTCCTCTTGCTTCAGCTGCTCCACCAGCTCCTGTGTCTGTGACGCTGCACTGGTGGTCATTACTGCCTCCAAGGGGCTGTTTGATGCAGCCCCGCCCCTGGGCCCTTGTTGGGGGCTGTGGATGTCATGCAGGCTCACCAATGACTGCTTCAGCTGCAACATGCCATAGACGATGATTGAACAAGCCAGAGCTCTGACTGGTCTTCAAGTCAAGCCTGGGGCTGGACCGACATGTACACAGGGCAATAGCTGCAGTCAATTGCTGACTAGACTGCCTTATGCTTACTCTGTCAAAACAGAGAGAGAGGGTCTACAATGCTTTAGCCAGCCAGCAAGTCTAATCGCGCTCACGATCTCACCTTGTCAATGCGGTGGTTGAGCTCAGCAATGCTTTAGCCAGCCAGCAAGTCTGATCACGCTCACAATCTTACCTTGTCAATGCGATGGTTGAGCTCAGCAATGCGCTCATCCTTGTGCAGCAAGGCAGCCTGCAGCTGTTCTGTCTCCTCCAGCAGGGCCACCTTGTAGTGCCTCTTCTTCTCCCTCTTGCGCTGCAGATTCCCCAGGCTTGTGTCCAGCTGGCCTTGCAGAGACAGCCCTTCCTGACGACTCACGCGCAGCTCCTTGTGAAGCTGGCTGACCTGGCGGCTGCAGCTGTCGCTGCTGTTGTTCATCAGAATCTGTGCCTGCTCTGCCTTGGCCTTCTCCTGCATCACATCATCCCATTCTAGTCACAGCAATGCAGCTGTGACTGGAACGCCCATGGTGCATGGAATCAAAGCTTCCCTGCATCAGAGCCTGTTGCCGACCTTGCACGGCACTCAAGACCAACAATTTGCGGCGCATTGATGTGCAAAGAAGCACTGGGCAGCATGCTTTGCAGATCAGGCGCAAGGAACCACAACACGCTCAACTCAGCCAAGTAGTGCAAGCCAGCAACGAGCAGGTGCAAGCAGCCGTCGAGCACATGCAGCAAGCACAGCAGCAGATGGGACACTAGATCTGCATACAAGGCAAACAATCACAGGTGCAACTGAGCAAAGCTGACGCAACAGGGAGTCTGACCTCCAAGATCTGGATCTCCAAAGCTGTGTTGGCTGCCGAGCTGAGCTCCAGCTTGGCAGTCAGGCTGGCCTTGGCTTGCTCCAGGTCATATCTCAGGCTGTCCAGGGCCTGAATTTGAGCCTCCAGCTGTGCCGTCTGCTGCTCATGTTGCTTCTGCTCTGCAGCTTTCTCTGCTGCCAGCTGACTTGCAGATCCCTGAAGGATCGCACAGCAGGAAGACATTTGAGGCATCCAAAGTGGTGTTGTGCTAGCTGATTGGTGTGTGACGACTATGGCAGCGACAGGCCTCTCTTGGCAGTCTACAAGGCTGTGAAGATGTCCAGATCAAACGGGATGGCATTAAAGCAGAGCAAGCTTTGAATGCACAGCAATCACAGCAGATTGGGCAGAATGCGCAGGTGCAAGCAGCCGTGGCAAGTGTTGAGCACATACAGCAAACACAGCAGCAAACGGCACACCAGATCCGCATACAAAGCTGGCACAACAACATAGCAGGCACAGCAGGCACAGCAGATACAGCAGGCAGGCACAGCAGGTCGCATAGGCATAGCCTGCATAGCAAACTTGACAAGGAGCACAGCATAGGCATCATTGCTGGCACAGCATGCACAGCAGGCACAGATACAGAGAAGGGAATCAAACCTGTCCCTCTTTCAGTTGCTGCTGCAGGTCGGAGATCTCCTTGAGTGCAGCAGTCTTGTCTGCCAGCAGCTGCCTTGCCTCTTCCTTCTTGGTGGCCAGGGCGTCTTGCAGGGAGGCTTGCACCTGCCGGTGCTTCTGCTCATTGGCAATGGCTGACGCAGTCTGCATACAGGCACAAGAATCGTGACACTTGCTTGTGTTTGTATTACGTGTTTGTGTCATGGGTTTGTGTTATGTGTTTGTGTTACGTGTTTGTGCATGTGCGCCTGCACGGCCAGGGCCAGGTCTTATCGAAAAGGGAAATAACAGGATGGATAAAAAAATCTATTTATGTATTTTCCTGGGATTTTCTATTTGAAAACACGAAAAAACAAAAAACAAAGGTATCATGTATATGTAGGTCTAGGGCGGCCCCAGCCTGCTCATTTGTGACAGGTTCCTGTACAAGCATTGCTGTTTCCTGACAGATTTCTTGAAAGCATAAATGCATGATACTTATCCCCAGGCCTTTCCAATTTGGGTAGATTTCCAGTTTTGTGAAGTCCACGATTATAATGTCTATGAGTCCTCAAGCGATGTCAGATTCAGCCATTCATGCTAGACTAGACCCAGCCGTTCATGATAGGTAACACACCCAGCATGTGGTTTTCACCTGGTGCTTCAGCAGTTCCAGGTCATGCTGGAGCCCAACGGCCACAGCCTCAGCTTTTGCGTGCTCCCTCTCAGCACGCAGCTTTCCAGCTCGTGCCTCCTGCAGCCTCTCATTCAGCATCTTCCTGGCTGCCTGATTCTGCTGTAGACTGCGCTGCAGTATCAGCATCCCTGCACACAGCATTTGCATAGCTCTTCACATGCTGTAGCAGCAATGCAGATCATCTTTGATGCCTTAACACTTGCTTGACAACTGCACAGTGCTGTGATGGGATGCGCAGCAATATCAGTGCTTCTGCATAAGACGTCACCAACGCGGCTTCTACATTATGACTTTTGTGCCTCAGCCAATGTCCAGATACGTTTGTTCTGCTGAAGAGAGCAAGGAAAAGGGCAATGCTTCAGGCAGTAGAGCAGTGGGGTATGTGCAGAGTGTTGGTGGTGATGATATACCTGGAAACAGAGCGTCCATACGCAAGAGTGCATTTGAAGACTAGCACAGAGGGTCAGCAGACCAGAAGCTGACAGGTTGATTGCTTCACAAGCAGAATAGAAATGACAGCAGTTCTGGAGACAAAGCATGCAGAGCCTAAGTGCTGGTAGCGCATAGAAAAGTACAAGGGGTGACTGGCTGTACAGTAACTGCTGTACAAGCCAAATGGTAGTGATAGCATGACTGGCGCCAGAGAAGTCTGCATGGCAAAAGTGCTGGCAGTATACAAAGAAAGTCACAGGGTGAGTGGCTGGCTATATAGAAGCTGCTGTACAAGGCAGGTAGTGGTGAGGGCATACCAGGGGCTAGGGCATGCATGGCCACAGTGTGTTGCTGCAAACGTTCCAGCTGCCTGCCTTGGTGGCTGCTGTGCTCATCAACCTCCAGCAGCTGCCGCCTCAGCTCTTTCTCAATCTCCACCTGCACGCTTGCACTGTGTCACTCATTCTGACACCCCAGGTGTTGTGGTATGCGCTTCCTTTGCGGAATACACCAGCACTTGGCAGAAAGGTCTGGCGCAGGCTTGGCCTTCCTAATAGCTGGGTTGCTTATGGACATTTCGCACAGAAAGTTGTCTGACAATGATACCCTCTATTCTTATCTGGCCATAGATGAAACTCGTAGATGAACCACAGCTGTGCTTACACTTAGAAACTCATGTTGCACGTCACGCTGCCTTGACTTTGATTAAGCTGAATGGACATGCAACATCTCAACAGGCATGCATCAGCGCAGGCGCCCATGAGCATGTGGGACTAAGCTCTCAAAGATACCTTGCCAATGAAAGCAATTTTGTAGGCTTGCTTCTTGCCACGCTTGACGTCTAATGCTGCCTCCAAGCGGCCAATCTGAGCCTGCAAGGCTGCAATGCTGCTCTGGTGTGCCAGTATGCTGTCGTCTCTGGCTGCAATGTCTGCAGTCAGGCTGTCTATGGACTTGTACAGGGGCACAATCCTGAGGGCTTCTATATCTGCCAACTGAGCCTGCAGATTGTCCTTGTCTGCGCTCAAAATGCTGCATGCACCACAGAAAACCAGTCACTTCTGATTTTGTGCGTGTCATATCTGCATGAGGGCCATGCTGATTCCTGTATCATTCCACCTTAAACAGATGTAACTGAAGTTGTAGCACCACGGCCAAAGCTTGCAGCCCACACGCATTTGCTGAGCACAGCATGGGCAAAAGGGCATCTGCATCAAGGCAGATTTTGCTTCGCTGAGGCTTTGCAGGTATGGGCAGTCACATCATTGCTTTGAGTGACGCTACAACTAACCAGCACAGTCCTGCATTCTGGATATTATGTAAGCTAAAGCAGATGAAAATGTGCATTTGAGCAACGAGCACCTGATCCTGTTTGCATTGGCCTCATTGAGCATGATCTGATCAGACAGCCGAGCTGATTGTTTGACCAAGCGCTCAGTGAGCTGGATGCGCTGAGCCTTCTCACTCACCCATTCTTCGTGCAATGATGTAGCCTGCAATCACATGCAGGTTGCAGCCTTGTCTTGGCGCACAAAAGTATTGAACTCTTGCTACGGCAGGCAGTGTTTGTACATTAAACATCATTGCATAGACGCAAGTCGCCTGCCGACTAGTGCCGCACAAGAGACGAAGTCTGCTGTAAGCATGCTGCAACAACATACAGCAAAATGCAGGTCATTGCTACACAATCGGGACGCTGAGGCATTGCACCCGGGCCTCATCAGCAACCTATTTAGGCCAGACCCATTGCAGGGACAGTGTGAGTTGAGCCAAGCATAGCAAACCTTCCAAGCATGTACTCAGAGACAAAAGAGCCTGATGTCTGACTAGAGAGTGCCCGATCTTCTTACAACACGCTGAGTGGGCTTATCGAAAGAAATGGACGGCATTCTGTGAATGAAATCCAAATATGGTGAGGCTACAGAGCAGCAGAGTAGCTACCTGGGCTTGCATGCTGTCCAGCTTGAAGAGCAGGTATTTGGCGGCAGCCTCAGAGCCAGGGGCTGCATGGATGATTACAGCAGCTGCCACTGCTTCAGGGTCGGGTGGCCTCATCCTTGTGGCAGTTTGAATGGCTACCAGGCCAGCCCCCACATGCTGCATCATCTTCTCCTGACTGTAAGCAAACATCATGAACATGTGACGTTCTTGAGCTAGCAGGCCCATGTTCAGACGCCTTACGGTTTGTGTCGCAACTGTCTTTGGTTGAACTTTGTCCAACCATGTTGAAATGGTTGTTTACAACGTAATATTCTGCCTGAAGGCAAGCAGAAAGTCAATCAGGATGTATTGCTATGCTTGTGCTTGCCCATGAGGCTTGCTTGTGAGGCTTTCATGAGACTTGCTGATGACAACATTGCAACCCATTCTTTGCATGTTGTATCGCATTCTCCCAGCTCAACATGCCACATGCACTGTTGGCTTGATGAAGCGGCTAGCTCGTGCACTGAAACTGGATGAATAATACAGTCAGGCAGCTTCATGCATATATGCGTTCAAGCGCTTGTCAGCAATTGGCTCAAATCCTTTCAGGACAAGTTCTGGACATGCATCTTTGAACAGTGCATGTAGCTAAGCATGCACTCAAGACATCACCAGCTGTTAGCAAATTTCCCAATGCAATGTCATGTCGTGCCACGCATACCACTCAATGCTAGATTGATGTTGTACCTGTTACATGTGGACTTCCAGTCTTCTTTCTCTTGGCAAGCAACATCCCTGGCTTTGGCCATGATGGCCAGCTGTCGCTTCACCAGCCGCACTTCGTCTTCCATGGCCTTCACATTCTGCGCAGCACTGCTGCACTGCTGCACCAGCTCCTGATTGGTTGCTTTCTCCTTGTTCAAATGCTCCTTCAGGCCGGTTGCCTGCTCACAACACAGGGAGCTTCTCTTTGAAGTTTTCATTTAGTCGTGATTGGCCTGTTTTATCAATGGTTGCCAACAAAAATTTCATGGCTGTTGAGGCTATAGCCCTAGCCCAAGGGGGCATCGGCTCTTGTGGGGAGCTTCTCATCAACGGGCACACAGACTCATGGACAAATCTCGGCATCATTGATCAATGACCACAACACATCAATCAGTGACCACTACACTGTCTATAATTCAGCTATCCAGGTTTTGCCCGCATTGAGCATCCAAGTAATTGTGCATGCAGTGCCTCAGCCCCAGTCACAATACACAGACTGCTGTTTGTCTGCATGGGACAACTATTGGTCATGCGCATGATGTTGCCTTCTCCTCCTCAGCATTCGACAGCCTCAGCAGCTTCCAGCATCAGAGCAACATTGGTGGCATTCGCACACCCTGGTGACTGCTGCAATTCTGCATACAGTATCTGCTGTAATACTGCATGGAGTCTGGGTATCATTATGGCAGTTGTCATGAAATTTCCATACACCAGTTACTACACACCATTCCAGCCCCCCTTTTGCAGCCATCTATACAAAGTGAAAAGCTGGGTTTTGAGCTGCATGGCTGCAATTGCCGCTGATATCTTTGACTGCTTTGCATCGCTCTGTTGTAGCTGCCTTTGGCTGGGATGTGACTTTTCCAGAAGCTGCAGTCATGTCTACGCAGGATTTGTTGGCCCGCCTCCTGGCTGAAAATGCTGTCAGAACTCGCACTTGCCCAAGATACTGCATGCTGAGCAGCTGCATGCCTGCTTGTCATCTGTCCCTCTGCTGAAGAGGTCAACTGCTGACAAGGGTCAACTGCTGAACATGGGCAATGATTGGCTGGCGATACTGGCAAGCGTGTCAGCTGTGCAAAGGCTGCCCCACCAAGCTGCTGTGTTCTGCGCAGCTGTGAGCTGCAAAACTTTACCAGTACAACTTGCGCATATGCAGTCCAATCTTGCCGCTTCATTTGCAGAAGTTGTGCTAGCAGCCGTTTGCTGTTGTGATCTTGATGCAGTGTACATGCTTTTCTGTTGAGTCTCAGCTTGGAAGCAACAGGCCTAGGATGCCTCACAGCAGAATGCCCAAAATATTTATGGACATTTATCAGGTCAAAACTATTGTGGCAAATCTAGAACTCTCAACAATACTGTACTGTTTGACAATAACAAGGTGAATTCTACTCACAACACCTGTGATACTCTGAACAAGCTTGTCTGCAGGGAGCTGACTTGCGTCGCATGCACCTGATGCATGCTGGCTAAGCATGCGCTTTAAGAATGATTGTTTGCTTTTGTTTTGTAAGCTGCTTGATGTACTGCTGCAAAATTGTCCTATGCACGACAGCGCTGTTTGAGGCCATGTGATGTGCTTGGAACTGAGCGTGTGGAGGGCACTGGTGGCATCTCTGGTAAGGTCTCACCTCTGCTTTGAATGTTCTGTGCATAGCGGCTTCCTCAGCATGTGCTCCTGTCAGCCATGTCAGCATGTGCTCCAGCTCCCCTCGCTCCCCCACAGCTTCCCTGGCAGCTGCTTGAGCAAGTGCCACCTCAGCTGCCTGCGCCTGCTGCCCTGATAGGCTGTCCAAAAACAATGACTGCATCAGAAGACGTTTGTGATCACCCATGCAGAGCAAAATCTGGCATGATTCCATGTGTCATATCACAATGCATTGTCATTGGGCTAGGTTCAAGCACTTTATGTCTGCATTCTGAGACCCTCTTCACGAGCAATCTTCTGCAGCAATGTAGGTCATGCCAGAGACAGCTGACAGTCACGGTGCTTGCATGCATGGTGAACAGATAAAGTGGCGCTGCAGTTTACACTGTGTCTGTATACCTTGAAGCCAACTTCCATTACGCTCTCTGCAATAGCCAGGTAGGCTCGCCATATATTGTTTAAAGGCAGCTGTTTGTGCTCCACGGGCACAAAAAGCTTCCTCACTTTGTCTTGAAAGCCAATCGTGTAAACATACAAGGCCCTGTATAGGTGGCCAATGGCTTCACCAGACAGGCCTGCTGACTGAAGTGATGCCTTGTCAATACTAAAAGCAGCCAATCCCTGTGCATTGCATCCCTGGCAATCAGCCAAGTCAAACTGGCAGAGAACTGAATGTGACAGTGCAAAGTGACAATGGGGAGGTGCATGCTCTTCTTGTGATAAACAGAAGCATAAGCATAATTAAGCATCAGTAAACGTTAGGCTTTCAGGTAGTGGTCTGCAAGTATAGTCTGCTTCCTTGTGAAAAACTCGCATGATGACTATAATGTTGCTTTGCATGCCAACATTTGCGATTATAGATTGTGCTGCTATTTACAGGGTCTGAGCATGCTGTACCTTGAAGGGGCCCCGATTGCTGCCAAGGTTGACCTCTGAAGAAGTATGAAGTACTTCATTAAGCCAAGTTTCCAGCAAAAGCGAGCTGTATGTCTGCTTGTCCGGCCGATACAGCTCCTGCACCCATTACTGGAAGCAGTCAAGGTGTTGTGATTCCGAGGGCCGGCAGAACAGTACGTGCATCGAGGCAGGTAACCAATCAGGTCGACTTCAGTGTCATGTTCTTGCGTGTACACAACTTTGCTGCGACATCCTATTTCAGCAGTAAACAGGTAGAGACAGGCTCTACAGGACCGCAAACGCACGAGCGCTTCTTCTTTGCGGTGCACCTCCAGACTATTCGCGAGGGCGACTCCTATGCTGCTCTGCAATCCGAGCAGCGTGCTCTCGCTCATGGCCACAGCGGTCGGCATGGTGAGTTCACCTTGCCTACCGCTGTGTGACGAGCTTACTCTGTCTCCCTCAAACCTCTCTCCTGGACTGATGTGTAACGCTCGATAAGTGCACTGCAAATAACAATTGCTGAAAGCAGTGATGTTTAAACAGCCACAGAACCATATCAATATACACCCATATACAAGGTTGGCGGTCGTCCTGACTTCCCAAAGCCCCGACCGTATTTTACTTCTGTCTCCAACCTGCTCGCCTGACGTTATAGACCTTGTGAGGCGAAGCTGATGACCTGCATACGTGAACAATAACTGACGCGACCAGTATTATATCTTGCATGCCTCAGGATCGTGATACCGGCCCTTGCAGCCCTGCAACCCAGCGTGAGCAAGATGTAAGCAATCCTTTAGCATTGATCAAGCCTAGACTCAGAGGCGTTTCACACCAATATGCTGCTTACATAGCTGCCCCCGCTGGCCTGCTGCTGACTCTCAAAGCAACCTCAAGGAAGGCTGCCATCGGCTCCTTAGTATACATAGCCTCACTGGTGGTCTTATTTAGCATCAGCGCCCTATACCACCGACCTACGTGGCAGCCTCAGCAGCGCAAATGGATGCGGCGCCTTGATCATGCAGCAATCTTCTTTCTGATAGCAGGGACCTACACTCCTATATGTTTGTTGGCTTTGCCGGGCAGCCCAGGGGAGCAGCTACTGCTAACAGTCTGGACAGGCGCCTTGCTAGGGGTAGCTCAGTCACTGTTTTGGGTAACAGCACCAAAGACTTTGGTGACTGCTTTGTATCTGTTGCTGGGATGGGCAGGAGTCAAATCTGTTGGGCAACTACGAGATACAGGTGTCCTGCTGGTAGCCTGCGGTGGTGCAGCATACACGCTTGGTGGTACGTACTCAGTTCTGCCTATGTTTCTGCCGCTGCATTGCGTTCTGCTGGTTGTCTTTCAAAGACAGGAGCTTCTGCCAGGGAATGCACACATCTTGGCTTAGTGTCAGTGCATGTTTGTTGCTTGCAAGCCAACTTGGCTGAACTTCAGGTTGTGCCTGCAGCCATAGTGTATGCAATGAAGAGACCTAATCCTTTTCCCAAGACATTTGGGTACCATGAAATCTTTCATGCTCTGGTCATTGTGGCCAGCATATTCCATTTCACAGCCGTGGCACGTCTTGTGATGAACAATGGCCTGTAGCAAAACATCTCTCGGGTGGCAATAATTGCCAGTTCTGTTGCTTTTGAACAGGTCTCGCCAAGGCTGTGTGCTGAGTTGCAGACGCTGAGATTCAATGTCAGACTCTGCAACCAACTTTGTTCCTGTCCCTGACTCTCGTTGAACATGTGTTTTGCTGGTGATTCTGTCACGTCTTCAGATGCTTTGACTATCAGACAACGCAATACAACTTGTATTGAACTAGCCCTGCAGGGTAGCAGCTGACCATGAAACTGGTGTTGCAGTTTGACAATTTCATTGCTACGGTCTATTGAAAATCATTGCTGGCAACACTTCTAAGTAACAGAATGTTCAAATATAAGCATGCAAGCTGAGCCTGCTGTACAGTTGCGCTGTACAGTTGCAAACAAGCTGACTCTGGCAGTCTGATGGAATGTGCATGTGCAAAAGACTGAACCATGCAACAGATGGGTCGTCCATTGCAGGCAATACTGGCAAAGGGTGACGCTATGTAGACAAATCAGGGGAAGGATCGGTCGTAGTCCTTGCCAGTACCAAGCATTGCTTTCTCAGTGTTCTCTGCCTGTACCTCAGCCCATGTGTCCTGCGTGAATCATAGCCTTATAGCCCGCTTGATGACAGAGTAAGGACAAAGAACAAATTGTAGCTTGCAGTTGCTTTGCCACAGTCACTTGTGTCTCATTTTCAGCACAACTCTGAAAGCCAAGTTGCATTGCATGTTTGCTTTGCGGATGCACCAGTTGGAAGGCTGGAAGTGGTGGATGAGGTTGCACTAAATGTATCACCTTGAGGTACCATGAGTATGGCGTCTGCATATCCTGAATCTCCTTAGAAAGATATGACTTCTTCAGACTGCAGTCCACTGCCCGCTTTAGGCGCTGCATGCGTGCATCTACAACATCCTGAGGCAATCTGTGGATGGCTTCATCAATGTCCTGCACAACAGCAGCATGTCCGTGCAGGAATAATGCCATGATCTGCAAGCCGACGCTGCATTCTGCAACCAAGAGTCTGTCACACAATGCAGCAATGGATGTTGGTGATCAGAAGCATATTGCAGGCGCTTTGAGCAATGCCTGGAAACATACAACGTACCATGTTCAGCTGAGGATCATACAGGTCCTCATATCTAAGTCCATACTTCTTCAACTCTGTGGCTACTGCTGCCTGATATTTGCGTGCTGCCCATGTCAGGACAGGGTCAAACATTTTGATCATTGCCTGCAAGACGGACATTTGTGACGCCACACTGATATGGAAAGCACTTACAATCCACAACTCTGGGCATATACAGCAGCACGAGCAACTTTGCTGAAGTAATTCACAGGTTTGCATGCACTCTGAACAACGCAACCAGGGGGCGCACCTTGCTCATGATTACTCAGGAACTCGTTGCCAAGCCTGCCTACATATTAGACACACGTCATCGTAACAGCACGCACAAGTCCCGTCCATAGTGTCATCAGTCAGCGGTGATGCAAACCTTGTGGACCTGTCAATGCGATCAAGAGCTTGCGGTTGCCGCGACAAACGGACACCGATCTCGACCGGCCTCGAAACTCCAATCACTTTTGGTCTCGCAGTTGCTGGCTTAAAACAAAGCGGACGCAAATCACAGGCAACCGAAATGCAGACCTCGCTTTAGTATCCGTTGAACCTTGAAGAGCTTGCGGCAGCAGTGCTAGTAGCACTGTGCTACTGACTGCGCCAGGTCGCATTTGCCAACCTCACATAAATCGAGACGTACTCTGAGTTTCCGACTGACTTGCACTTGCACCGGAATTGCAACTCTGCCACTGAGCTACCAGCTTCACAAGCTGTTGGTGATCAAAAGTGCTGGTGCTACAGTCAACAGACTTGACTGGTGTTGCAACGTCAGCTTTCACACATATGGCAGAGGCCTGGGACTCAGGCACAAGGGATACAGTCAAGAAGATACCTCTATTGAAGGTTTGCAAGCTACACTGTTTTTGCGCGGCTACACTGACTCAACAGCAAGCACCTTGTGTTCTTTGAACCTCTTGCGTGATGCTTACTAATAATTTCTGCTAGCAAAACAAGCCGAGTAAAGAAGCCTGCGGCCTCCTTGCAGACTAGGGCAGGCCCCCGCGAGAAGGAAGAGTGGGGACAGCGCTTGAAAGAGGTGCACATAGCTTCAATGTCTCCAGCCACATCAAATGCTGCTGCCTCCTGCTAAAGTATGCTACTCAGCAAAGTTTGCAGCAAACAAGCAGAATCCATGCCCCATCACCAGCACAATTAACCTCGTAGGAACTGCAAGCTTTGATCAAGTATATCCAGCAGAACAAAGCAACAGATTCAGATTGGTTCACCATTACTTCAAACAAGGAGGGCACAAAGTGGAGTGGCAGATGCTGGTACATTCACAACTTACTGAAGTATGAGTTTCCTTTTGAATTTGAAATTCCCGCAACCTACCCGGCCACAGCACCTGAGATCAAAATCCCGGAACTAGATGGCAAGACTGCCAAGATGTATCGGGGAGGATCCATATGCTTGACAGTGCACTTCAAACCCCTCTGGGCTAAGAACAGGTGAGATGTGCTGACCATGCATACCTGCGAGCGAGCCCAAGCTAGTCTGCTTAAAGTGCCTCTAGTCTCATGTTTGAACTGCCATCCAGCAAAAGTTGAGCTCGGTGTGTCATGCAGTCCACACTTTGGGGTAGCTCATGCTCTCTGTCTTGGGCTTGCGCCTTGGCTTGCAGCTGAAATACCTTACATGGTGGAAAACAATGTCATCACCTCCAAAAGCTAACACAGCCTTTGCCAAACATGGGCACAAGACAACATCTATACCATGCAGCATACGATTACATTGCACCTGAAGAGTGCTGTTAATCAGCACAAGCAGCCCTGAAGACGGGCGAGCTGATCCTGAGCCATATGCTGGGCATCAGCAGGCTTGGATGCTGCTGCAAGCACCTTGCGCAGTGCTTGCCATGCCAGCTGTGGTACTCCTGCATAATCCGCAATTGCCTGAATCATCTATCAGGACAAACTCAGCACAAAATTATAACTGTTTGTTCTCACTTGTTTGTGAGGTACATCAACTGTAATGCACATAGTGGCAGCAATATGCTACGTTTTGTGCAGGCCAATTGAGCTGTCATCGTGTGCTGCCTGTGACGGTGAATCCATCATTGTAACAATGCAGCAAAGTAGCCTGCAGACACGCTAGCAATGCAATTTTGGCCTCAGCTTTGCTGCAATTTTTCCCATCCCCTGGTGTATGGATCACTTGCTGCACCTCAGGTTGAGGTGCGGGCCGTCTGCCTTCACATGGCGTGAGTGCTCCTAATGAGCGGTTTGTCAAGCTGCTGCCAATTGCCATCGTCCACTTTCATGACTCATTGCATGCAGATAGATGCTGGCACATGTGCACAATGTCTTATGAAGACTTCCGAAGTCCGGTGTCACTCAGTTACAAGGGCATTCGGGCACAACACAGATGACATGAAATCTGTATCACACACTGCAAGGCACAGCGTTATCTGAGGCAACCTGCAGCTTAGATGTCATAAAGTGACAGCATTCAGACAAACGTGACTAACACTTCAGCGTATAGAGCCAATGCCTCTGCATCAAAATTGTTGCATGAAGTGTACAAAATGCTAGAAAAACAGGTTTGGGTCTGAGTGTAATCAATTTGACTGCACATATTCAGCCTACAGCTGCAAAACTCATCTTGCATGGCAAGTGGTCATATGAACAACATGGGATGCATCCCATGTTGTACACACATCTACAGCACCAGCTAGAACTCAAAAATGATGAAGTTGAGGGAGCCGACAACAAAGCAACATGGCAGGACAATCATGATGAGCCAACAAGCATCTATTTTGCAGCAGCCTCTCTTTGCACCCATCAGGCCTCCTCAGTTGAGTCTCCCACTGGTGCCTCAACTGCCAGTGGGTAGGTGCCTGTTGTCCAGGCAGGAAGAACAGCCTCAATGTATGCTGTCAGCTGAGCAGCAATTGTTGTGTCAGCAGCTGCACTGGGATGGGCTGCGCACCAGCCGTCGAGATTCATGCCGACAGCATTCAGCTGAAGGAAGTGAACATTTGTCATACCCTCCATCTGGGTTGCTGTATAGACGGCTGCCATGTACTGCAGGTAGTCTGTGGTGGCATTGGGGGTCAGCACGCCCTCAAAGTTGACCTCTAGAGGGAAGACTTGGATGATGATCTCAGGGGTGTCATACTCCTCGTTAATCTGCATTGCAACAATGTCTCAAAACATACAACTGTCGCATGCGGGTACAGTTGTTGCTGTGCTCATCAAAACGCTGGCTGCTTCACGTCTCGGTACTTAGTGAGAGGGATGCAAGATGCAGGTTGACACAAGTGGAAATCAATGTGGCTCATCTCAGATCAAATGAAATTCATGTTCTGCACACACCAGTCATTAGCCCCTATATGGTGAACCAACATGCATTGTACAACTACATTTGCCATATTGCTCACCATATTGATGAGGTCCATGTAGGAGGGTAGCCAATCGTCAAGAGCTGGTGGTGGAAGGATTTGGAAGTCATTGGTCCCTCCTGCTAGCACCACAACCTGGAATGGCAATCGCAAACAAGGTCTTAACATGTGTTGTGACAAGGAGCATGACCAGCTGGAAGAGCAGGATGGCATGCAGTACCACACTTACGATTCAGATAGCATAGGTGCTTCCAGCAACAGGCGCTTTGTGCATGTACATGGGTAGACTTGCAGGCAGTTCAATTTTGATGTACATACTGCATTGCGCAGCAATGAGTCATGTCCTATATTGCACACACTCAAGCAAGAAACGCTTGTGCCTGCATGGGGAGGTTGCAAGGGGCTTGTTGCGATCATCTGCCGTGCATGTGTTGCAGGTGCACACAATGCTTTGCCCTGTACATGCATGTTCATGCTGGTGTGATTGCACCGCCCCTGGGGAACCCAGCTGCTGAAGTTGGACATCATAGAAGTGTTGTCAGCTGCAACCTGTCTCACGAAAAGCTCTCCATCTGTGGGGTACTGGTTCTCTCCAACCCATGTCGGCAGGGTTGCATCAACCAGCTCACCGACAGAGAAGGTACCAACTCCAGCACCAGACCAGGCAATAACTTCATAGTCAGCCTGGAAGTTTGCTGCAGTCAGAGGGCCCCAGGAGATGGCGGCATTCTGGGAGTCTAGCTCAGGGACACAAGATCCGGTGGGGAAGCATACAGTCGTGTTGCAATTGGTGGTGCCACCAGTGTTGGCATAACCCACTGTGTAGCTGTCGCCTGCAGTCTCAACGCTACCGTGTGAATTCAATTACGTAGCATGCAGATCCGAAAGCAGCGCACCAGCCATCAAGCAAAGAGACCGCATGGAGCTACAAGACCATGCAGGGAAGCCATGCCTACCGATGAATTGGATACGGCGGCCCGTCTCAAAAGCCTCAGGCAGCACGGGAGTCAAGAACCTGGCCGCACAACGGACAGTCGGTCAACGACGGTCAGCATGCTACGTAATTGTGCGCACGTTTTCAGTTGGCAGTTTGGCGCCATGGCAAGCTTGCTTAAGCGTGCAAATTTGAAGCGAACGGAACACAGGACTGAAGGGATCAAGGTGCTTACGAGCCGTTCGACGAGAGCACAATGGACTGCAACGTGGCTTGTCCATAGCTGGCTTCATTGAGTTTGGTGACTGCGCGACAACCGCTCAAACCGAATCAGGAGCACTGCAGATAGAGTATTAGGGCATTACTTGTCAGGTTGTGCGCTCCAGTGCCCAGACCTCCATGTAGCGCAACGACCTAAACACATGTATCTAAAGTACTCAATCAATGTTACATTTAGGTTCTCACAGTGCGACAAACCACTTTGAAAGCGTCTGTTCGCAGCACTTTGCGAAATTACAGT